>Ga0209358_10000069_pt1 | contig 89669 bp, 84 predicted proteins | sample LauGreFa1BDMLBSN_2_FD_187574 | JGI IMG/M metagenome (GOLD analysis project Ga0209358, IMG submission 187574) | Freshwater lake microbial communities from Lake Michigan, USA - Fa13.BD.MLB.SN (SPAdes) (version 2) | ecosystem: Environmental > Aquatic > Freshwater > Lake | place: Lake Michigan, USA... | reverse complement strand
CGGCATTGCGCAGGAACTCCTCGACCACGTACACGGCGTTGTTGAGGTAGTAGTTGTCCATGTCGCCGGCATAGATGCGCAGCTTGCCGCGCAACTTGGGGCCAAGTCGCGCCCAATCGCGTCTCAGAATGTGCCCAAGATCGTAGTTCTCGCGCCAATGCGCCGCAGTCACTGGGTCGATCTCACCGGTCAATCTATCCCAAATACGGCGCGGATAACCGTCATCGCCTATGGGGGAATACACCGACTCCCACACGTCCCACTGGTCGCCTGAACGGCCCTTGGTGCCCAGAGCATATTCCCAAAGATTGTTTTCTTCGACGGTGGTGTCGATATGGCCGAGCGAATTGCGATGCGCCGGACGAGGCGTACGCTTGAAGCGGTTCGGCATGTAGTACGCGTTCTTGTCTTCGTAGATGTTGACCGTCATGTAGTGGCGAAAATCGATCGGATCCGGGCACGCAACCCAGGCGCCGTTGTACTCGTCCGGATAAAAGATCTGCACGGCCATGGCGATCCAGCCGCCGGTACTGCCACCGAACACGACTCGCGCCCAACCTTCGCCGACGCCGCGAAAACGTTTTTCGATTTCGGGAATCAGCTCGTACTGGATCGCATCGCCATACGGACCGTTGTTGGCCGAGTTCACGCCGTAGGAGTCGTCGTAGAACGGCGTCGGGTGCTGAATCTCGACCAGCAACATGCGTGGAAACCCCTTGCCAGTCCAGGCCTGGAACAGCTCCCATTCCAATTGCTGCTCGATGCGGTTGTAGCCCTCGAGCTTGAAGCGTTTGCTGTACTCGGGCACAAGGTCCGGATCAGGGGGTGATTCGCGCCACGTTGATGGCCCTGACGGGAAATGCCCGTGGTAGATGGCGAGCGGATAACGCGCGGCAGGATGCTCGTTGAAACCCGCTGGCAGCGTGACGAAGGCGCCGAGATACATGTCGCGACCCCAAAACTTCGACAATCGCTCGCTGCGGATACGTACGTACTTGACCCAGGGCGTTTCTTTGAAGGCAGCGACCGGCGGGATCTGCTCGCTGAGACTGAGCCGCGGCGGCGGTGCGCCGTTCGCCGTACTCCACACGCTGCCGTTCCAGCGCAGCGTGACAGGCTTGGAGTACACATTGCCGGGCTTGTCACGCCATTGCTGACCCTCGCCTTTGTCCGGCGGCAGTTTCAGGACGCGTCCGTCTCCCCTGCGGAAGGTTTCGTAGCGGTTGAGAAACGCCTGGACGCGGTACTGACCGGGCGGCAGCTTCGACAACTGGCGAATGGGAAAGCCGAAGGCAGCATCGTCCATCGCGCGTAGGGTTCCGGGACGCCAGCCGTCCACATCGAGCCCGAAAAACGGTATGGCATCGCCGTCCCAGTTAACGAGCTCGCGCGGCTCACGTCCGGGCGATTGCTCGGCTGGGGCAAGGATCAGCAACAGCCGGCCATCTTGCGCGCCCTCGCGGAAATTCGCCGGCAACTGCACTTCGAGTCCGGCAGCCTGGAGGACTGCGGCGGCGCACCACAGGGCGAGACAAATGGAGACCTTGGTCAGCGTGTTCATGCGCCGATGGTACGCCGCGGCACGAGCTTTACGTGACCGGGTCTTTCAGGACACGCACGCCGCAAATGGCAAACCGAAGCCGATTGAATAGAATCGCAACCCTGATATGCACACTGCAGGCACTTTCGAAGTCATCGTCGTCGGTGGCGGTCACGCCGGGACCGAGGCCGCACTGGCTGCCGCCCGGATGGGCCGGCGCACGCTGCTGCTGACGCAGAGCATCGAGACGCTGGGCCAGATGAGTTGCAACCCCGCCTTTGGCGGCATCGGCAAAGGACACCTGGTCCGTGAAATCGATGCCCTCGGGGGTGGCATGGCCAGGGCAGTGGATCGGGCCGGCATCCAATTCCGCACCCTCAATGCCAGCAAGGGCCCGGCCGTCCGCGCCACCCGTGCCCAAGCCGACCGGGTGTTGTATCGCCAGGCGATCCGGCAGCAACTCGAAAACCAGCCAAACCTCACGCTCTTCCAGCAAGAGGTCGCCGACCTGCGCCTCGAAGGCGGGCGGGTCACCGGCGTCGTGACGATTACCGGCATCGAGTTCGCGGCACGAGCGGTCGTTCTGACCGTCGGCACCTTCCTCGGCGGACGCATCCACGTCGGTCTCGACCAGTATGCAGGGGGTCGTGCCGGCGATCCTCCGTCGAACCGTTTGGCTGCTCGGCTGCGCGAATTGCCGCTGCGAGTCGGCCGCTTGAAGACTGGTACACCGCCGCGTATCGATGGGCGGACGATCGATTTTTCCGTCATGGCGACGCAGCACGCCGATGACCCCTTACCTGTGTTTTCGTTTCTCGGGCGAGCCGAAGAGCATCCTAAGCAGGTTCCATGTTTCATTACAGAAACAAACGAGCGTACACATGAGCTGATCCGGGCGGGGTGCAGCCGCTCGCCCATGTTCACCGGACAGATCGAAGGCGTGGGCCCGCGCTACTGCCCCTCGGTCGAAGACAAGATCCACCGCTTCGCCGGCAAGGCGTCGCATCAGATCTTCATCGAGCCCGAAGGTCTGACCACCCACGAGGTCTACCCCAACGGCATCTCGACCAGCCTGCCTTACGACGTGCAGGTCGAGTTCGTGCGCAGCATCCGCGGGCTCGAGAACGCGCACATCACCCGACCCGGCTATGCCATCGAGTACGACTACTTCGACCCCCGCGATCTGCAAGGGTCGCTCGAGACCAAGGTCATCGAGGGTCTGTTCTTCGCCGGCCAGATCAACGGCACAACCGGGTATGAGGAGGCGGGGGCCCAAGGCATCGTGGCCGGCATCAACGCCGCCCGCCGGGTGCGCGGCGAAGCGCCCTGGGTACCCTCGCGCGCCGAGGCCTACCTCGGTGTGCTAATCGACGATCTGATCACCCGCGGTGCGTCCGAACCGTATCGCATGTTCACGAGCCGCGCCGAGCATCGGCTGTTGCTGCGCGAGGACAACGCCGACCTGCGCCTGACCGAGACCGGTCGGCAGATGGGGCTCATCGACGAGGAACGCTGGAGTCTGTTCTGTCGAAAGCGCGATGCCACGGAAGCCGAACTGGCACGACTGCACAAGGCGCGCTGGCGGGGCACGACGGCGTTCGATCTGCTGCGCCGGCCGGAGGTCAGTTACGACGATCTGTCACGACTCGCCGTGGAGTCACTGGGCGACATGGCGCAAGAGTTCATCGCACACAACCCCATGTCGGCGCTGGCTGCGCTCGACGACCGCCTCCCCGAGGCCGTGCGCCTGCAGCTCGAAGTGCGCGCCAAGTACTCCGGCTACATCGAGCGGCAGCAGGACGAAATCGAGCGGCAACGCAAACACGAGTCGCTGCCGCTGCCGACCGACCTCGATTACCACTCAGTGGTGGGTCTGTCGAACGAAGTCCGGCAGCGTCTGAGCGAGCAACGCCCGGATACGCTCGGCCAGGCTTCGCGCCTGCCGGGCATCACGCCGGCCGCGGTGTCCGTGCTGCTCATCCACCTCAAGCGGCGATCGGCCTGAGGCGTCAATCACTCATCCATGAACAGCGCCGTGCCCTCGGTCAATTCGCGCTTCGTATAGACACGAAACGCGATCAGCGTTTCCGATTCCACGATGCCTGGTAGGGAATGGATGCTGCCGCTGACGATGTCCGCCAGATCCTCGTTGCGCTGGGCACGAACGATGGCCACGAGATCAAAACGCCCGGCCACCGAGAACACCTCGCTGACGCCTTTTACTTCGGCGATTTCCGCCGCCAAGGCCGCGCTGCGTGAGGGCTGCGCCTTGATCATCACCATTGCTGTCACAGACATTCGATTGCCTCCAGATATTCGTCACGGATCCCGCACCACACTCAAGTCACCGACTGCCTGACCACGGCCGAAGGACCGACTGTACGCCACCGCTGCAGCTCCTCGCGTAAACCCTGCGCGGCATCCCAAACATCGACGTAGCGCAGATAGAGTGGCGTGAAACCGAAGCGCAGCAAGTTCGGTGCGCGGAAATCACCGATGATTCCACGAGAGATCAGTTGCTGCATCAGCGCGTAACCGTCCGGATGCGCAAACGACACATGACTGCCCCGCTGCGCCGCGCTGCGCGGTGACGCCAGCACCTCACCGAAATCGGCGCCGAACGACTCGACGAGCTCGATGAACAATTCGGACAGCGCCTCCGATTTGCGTCGAATCACCTGCATGTCGACACCCTCGAACGCGCTCAACGCCCCCTCCAGCGCGGCGAAGGCCAACACCGGCGGCGTGCCGCAACGATGGCGGGTCATGCCTGCGGCAGGCACATACTCGTCAATGAAGTCGAACGGCCGCGCGTGACCGAGCCAGCCCGACAGCACGGGCTGCAGATCCGCCTGCAGCGAACGACGTACGTACATGAACGCCGGCGCGCCGGGCCCGCCGTTGAGATACTTGTACGAACAGCCCACCGCAAAATCGGCACCCGTTGCGGCGAGATCCACAGGCACGGCACCGACCGAGTGTGATAAGTCCCAAAGAACTCTCGCACCCTTCGCCTGAACCTGCGCCGTCAACGCTGCCAAATCGAACATCTCTGCCGTGGCGTAATGCACATGGGTCAGCACGACAAGGAACGTCCGCTCGTCGATCGCATCCTTGAGCTGGTCACGCTCCACGCAGACGAGCTCAAGCCCCGGAACGAGTGCGGCGAGCCCCTGCAGCATGTACGGATCGGTCGGAAAATTGCCCCGCTCGGTGACGATGCGGTGCCGCTCTCCGCGCGCGCGTGCGGCGGCGGCAGCGATCTTGAAGATATTCACCGAGGTGGAGTCGCACACGATGATCTCGTCAGGCGCAGCGCCTACGAGCGGAGCGATGCGCGCGCCGAGACGCGCCGGCAGCTCGATCCAATCGTGGACATTCCAGCTCTTGATCAGATCGGTACCCCACTCGGCGCGCAGGGTCTGCTGCACGCGCCGCTCGGCGGCGTGGGTCAGCGCTCCCAAAGAATTGCCATCGAGATAGATGACGCCGGGGGGCAGTTGGAACATCTGCCGGCGCGGGGCGAGCGGGTCTGCCTCATCGAGCGCCAGGCAGTCCTGCCGGCTGGTCTGAGTGTCGGGTGATGCCATCACGTGAACTCCCGCAACACGGCGCGGACCGGGGTGGCCTCGATACCCGCGACCGGCAGCGGCAGGGCAATCAACTCGTAGCGTCCTTCGGCGATGTGATCGAGCACGAGTCCCTCGAGGATGGCCATGCCGGCGCGATGTGCTGCGTGGTGCGAGCGCAGGGCCGTGCAGGTTTGCGGATCGATGGACGGCGCATCGGTGCCGATCAATCGACAGCCCCGAGCGGCCAGGGCGTCGATAAGTTCGGGAGCCAGGGCCGTGAAGCCCTCGGGCCAGCGCTCCCAATCACTGTGCTGCAACGTGCGCAGCAATACGCGCTCCACGCGCGCCGGCAAGCGATCGAGCACGTCGGCGGGCAAGACCCGATCTCGCGCCGCGCGTACGTCGCGCACCTCGCACTCGCCGAGGAAGGCCGACAAGGCCAGCTCATCGAGCGTGGGCGCATCGTCGCGCACGTGGCGTGAGCATTCAGCGTGGGTGCCCGCCTGAGTCGACACCGTCAGACGATGCAGGGTCACACTCGACCCTGCAGACACGGCTGCGGTGACATCCACCGCCACGGCGACATCGCCCGGCCATACCGGCAGCGCGGGGCGCAGTCGCTGCGAAATGTCGAGGAGTCGGCCGCCGCTCACAGCCGCGTCCTCACGGTCCACAGTTCAGGAAAGAAGCGCAGATCGAGTGCCCGCACCAGATACGACACGCCGCTCGACCCGCCGGTGCCGCGCTTGTGGCCGATGATGCGCTCGACGGTCTTCATGTGGCTGAATCGCCAGATCTGGAACTGATGCTCGACATCGACCAGCTTCTCGGCCAGTTCATACAGGTCCCAATAGGACTCTGGATCGCGATACACCTCAGCCCAGGCCGCCTCGACTTCGGTGCGAGCCGAGTACGGCACCGAGAAGTCGCGCTCGATCACATCGGCGGGCAACGTCAGGCCACTGGTATGCAATAGCTGCAAGGACAGGTCGTACACACTCGGCTCATGCAACACGCGTTCGAGCGTGGCGTACACCTGCAGATGCTGCCGATGGGCGCGGATCAGGGCGGGATTTTTGTTGCCGAGCATGAATTCGAGCTGGCGATACTGATACGACTGGAATCCGGAACTCTGCCCGAGTGACTGGCGAAACGCCGAGTAATCCGCCGGCGTCAGGGTGGAGAGCACAGCCCACGACTCGGTCAGCTGCACCTGGATGCGCGACACCCGTGACAGCATCTTGAACGCCGGCCCCGGGTTGCCTCGACCGATTTCTGCCATCGCGGCCGCGAGTTCGGCAATGGCGAGCTTGAGCCAGAGTTCCGAGGCCTGATGGACCACGATGAACATCAACTCATCGTGGGCCGGCGAGCGTGGCTGCTGCAACGACAACAGCGACTCAAGTTGCAGGTAAGTGCCGTAACTCAATTGCGCATCCCAGTGGATCGCCTGATCCTCGACGCTCACGGCGGAAGGTGAGGGATGCGATGGTTCCGTCATGCAGACAGCCTCTCCGATACGCGCGGCCGGCACGATGCAGGGAGGCCGCTCTGGCATAGAATCAATAGCGCAGTATTTAAGCAGATAACGACCACACGGAAGGCCACCATGCACAACACCCGCATCCTGCTCGACCGTCGCCCCGTCGGCGAACCCGTACCCGAGGACTTCCGTCTCGTCGAGGAACCGCTCGCGCCGCTCGCAGACGGTGAGCTACGGATCCGCGGTCAATGGCTCTCGCTCGACCCGTACATGCGCGGGCGGATGAACGAGGGCAAGTCCTACGTGAAGCCGGTCGAACTCGGCGCCGTCATGTGCGGCGAGGTCGTGGGCGAGGTCGCCGAGTCACGACATCCGGAATTCGCCGTAGGTGATCTCGTGGCCGGTGATCTGGGTTGGCAATCGATGCCGACTTCGAACGGCACGGGCTTGCGCAAGTTACTGCCGGGCATACCGCCCGCGGCGCAGTTGTCCGTCTGCGGCATGCCGGGCGTCACGGCTTGGTGCGGCCTGATGCTTATCGGTGCGCCCAAGGCCGGCGAAACAGTGGTCGTCTCGGCGGCGGCCGGGGCCGTTGGCAGCGTGGTAGGCCAGATCGCCAAGCTCAAAGGCTGTCGCGTGGTGGGCATCGCCGGTGGCGCCGACAAGTGTCGGCATGTGATCGAAGATCTCGGCTTCGATGCCTGCATCGATTACAAGGCCGGCCGTCTGCGCGAAGACCTGAAGGCCGCCACGCCGAATGGCATCGACATCTACTTCGACAACGTCGGCGGCGAAATCCTCGACACCGTGCTTGCGCGCATGAACCCATTCTCGAGGCTCCCCGTCTGCGGGCTGATCTCGCAATACAACGCGTCCGAGCCCTACGGACTGCGCAACTTCCGTTCCGTGCTGGTCAATCGCATCAAGATTCAAGGCTTCATCGTGTTTGACATGAAGGAGCACCATCGCCAGGCCGTCACTGAACTTGCCAGCTGGCTCGCCGAGGGCAAGCTCAAGTACCGGGAAAGCATCGCCGAAGGACTACGCGCAGCGCCTGCAGCGTTTATCGGCTTGTTGCGCGGCGCCAATCTAGGCAAACAGCTCGTGCGTCTCTAAACCTGCGACCCTGAAACCCTGAAGGAGAGCTCCGATGACCGACACCCCTCCTGTAATGGTTCGCAGTGACGGCACCTACCCGACCGTCGAACTGCGTGCGCCCGTAGTGCATGCCGCAGTGGTGCAAACGAGAGTCATCGGCGTCGATGGCGCCAACCCCGGACCGGGTCTGCGACGCAACCTCGATTACTTTCTCGAGTGCATCGACATGGCGCAGGGTTACGGTGGGCGCTGCAACCTGCTGCTGTTCCACGAGTTCCCGATCACCGGGTTCACGAACTGGACGCGCGAGCAGCACTACAACCTCGCCATCGAAGTGCCGGGCCCCGAGGTAGCGGAAGTCGCGAAGAAAGCCCAGCAGTACGGCTGCTACATCGTCTTCGGCACCTACGCAAAAGACCCGGTCAACTGGCCGGGGCACATCCTGCATCTGATGGTGATGTGCAAACCTGACGGCAGCATCGTGTCGCACTGGAAGCAGCGCAACGTGCGCGGCATGTTCCCGGGCGCAGAGCAGTACACCTCGGTGATTTACGACGTCTACGATCGCTTCGTCGAAATGTACGGCATCGACGCTGTCATTCCGGTCGAGCGTACAGACATTGGCAACATCGCCATGTCTGCCGTGCAGTTCGAACCGGAACTCTTTCGCTGCATGGCCTTCAAGGGTGCCGAAATCATCTGTCGTGTCGCAACGGGTGGCTTCGAGTGGGACGACATGCGTCTGACCTCGTACCACAACAGCGTGTACACCTTGATCGCCAACAACTCGGTCGCCACGCAGGAACGCAACCCGGGGTTCTTTGACGATGCCGGCTATGGCGGACCCGGGCGCTCGTCGATCTTCGGACCCCGCGGTGTGGTGCTATGCAAGGCGGGACCCTTCGAATGTCGTGAATCGGCGCTGCTGCCGATGGCCGAGTTTCGCGCCAAGCATCGGATTCCGGACCTGCACCTGAGTTTGTACAAGCCCGTGCTCGATCAGTACGTCGAGCGTTATCCGCCGAACGGCTATCTCGATTATTTGCCGAAGGACAAGCGCGAGGCCTTCCAGCACTTCGTCAAGCGCGCCAAGTGGCAGCACTACTGGTGAGCGCTCACAACGTCAACGTGCTGCTCGCGCGAGGCCTCGCCGTCGCGGGTTGGGTCTCGCTCGTCCTGCAGTGCTACCTCAGCATCGACTTGCAGATGCAGCTGGGTCACACGGCAGGCTTCGGCGTGCTGATGTACACCGGGTATTTCACGATACTCACCAACGCCTTCTGCGCGCTCGTCGCCACCGCCTGCGGTTGGTCAACACCGCGCCTTGCGGCCTCGCGTGAGCCGTGGGTAGTCACGGCTGCAGCCGCCTCCATCCTTTTGGTGGGGGTGATCTTTTTCGTACTGCTGCGCAGTCAATACCAGCCGACGGGCCTCGCGGCGCTGACCAATGCGGTGCACCACTACATTGTCCCCGCGGTATTTACGCTGTTCTGGTGGCGCGTGGTACCGCGCGGCACGTTGGTGTGGAGCGATGTATGGCGGGTGTTCGCATGGCCCGCCGCCTACATGGTGTACATCGTGGCCCGAGGCGAAATGACGGGGCTCTACCCGTACTTTTTCATTGATGTCGCCACGCTCGGTTACGCGCAGGCGTTCGTGAATGCGATCGGTCTATCTGCGGTGTTCATCGGCACGGGAACGGCTTACGTCGCGTTGAAGCGCTAGCGCTCGGGCACCGACTACTTGCCGATGCAAAAACTTCCAAAAATCCGCCCGAGCAGATCGTCTGAGTGAAACTCGCCGGTGATCTCGCCGAGAGCACCTTGCGCGAGGCGCAGTTCTTCGGCCACGAGCTCACCAGCGCGAGATTGAGTCAATTGCTCGAAGGCGCGCTCGGCATGACGCTCGGCACGCTGCAGGGCTTCGACATGCCTCGCCCGCGCACTCACCAGACCCGTTTCGGCGGAGTCGTAGCCCATGCAGGCTTTCAGGTGCTCGCGCAACGCAGGCAGCCCCTCGCCCGTGCGGGCCGACACCGCGATCACATGATCAGCGCCGGCGACCGTCACCGCCGGCGCATTCAAATCGATTTTGTTGACGAGTAGGGTCACAGGCACACCGCTCGGCAGACTGTCTCGCTCCTCGTGCCACGCCAGAGCCTGCGGGTCAGCGGCTGCGTCGATAACGAACAGCACACGATCGCTTTGCGTGAGCGCCGCACGCGCCCGGCGGATCCCCTCGAGCTCGACGACATCCGTCGTCTCGTCGGTCGCCGCGCGCAAGCCCGCAGTGTCGATGACGTGCAAGGGCATGCCGTCGATGGCAATGTGCTCGTGCAGCACATCGCGCGTGGTCCCCGCGAGCGGCGTGACGATCGCAGCCTCGTGACCCGCAAGGGCATTGAGCAGGCTGGATTTTCCCGCATTGGGGCGGCCGGCAATGACCACCGTCATGCCATCTCGCAACAGCCGGCCTTGCCGCGCACTGGCCAGCACGGCTGCAAAGCGAGCACGAAGCGCCGCGAGCCGCTCGTGCAGTGCGCGATCAGCCAAAAAATCAATCTCTTCTTCAGGGAAGTCGATCGCCGCTTCCACCCAAACGCGCAACTCGATCAAGGCGTCGACGAGCGCATGGACTTCGGACGAAAAAGCTCCTTGCAGAGAGCGCAGCGCAGCACGCGCGGCGGCGAGAGACCCTGCATCGATGAGATCCGCCACCGCTTCGGCTTGCGCGAGATCGAGCTTGTCGTTGAGGTAGGCTCGCTGGGTGAATTCCCCAGGCTCGGCGCGCCGTGCACCGAGTTGCAGCACGCGGGTGACGAGCGCCTCGAGCACCACCCGGCCGCCGTGGCCCTGAAGCTCCAAAACGTGTTCGCCGGTGTAACTGTGGGGTGCCGGGAAATACAGCACGAGACCGGAGTCGATCGCCTCACCATCGCCATCGACGAACGAGCACAGCGTTGCCAGACGCGCCGACGGCAACCGTCCACACACCGCGGCAGCAATGGCGGGCACGCCATCGCCCGAGATCCGCACGACGCCCACTCCACCGCGCCCGTGCGCGGTGGCGATCGCAACGATGGTGTCAGTAGTGTCGAGATGCTTTTGCATTGAAAGTCGACCGAAACGCCGGGGTAATCACAGCGGCCGATTCAATATAATATGGGTACCCATATGAAAACCACCGTCGATATTTCAGACGAACTTTTCGCCAGGGCTCGCAAAACGGCCGAGCAGCAAGGAACGACCTTGCGCAACCTCATTGAGGAAGGGCTGCAGCTCGCACTCAAGCAACGTCGCGAAACTCCTCGGGAATTCAAGCTTCCTACCGTGCGCGGCAAAACCGTTCCAAAAGACATCGTGGATCACGGTCTGCACGCCGTCATTCTCGACTCCTACGCAACGCGGGAAGAGCGGGCAGTGAACACCTCCCAGTTACCTGCCGACTCGGTACACGACCGCCGTCGATGATCGCTCTCGACACCAACATTCTCGTTTACGCCCACCGCGAGGAGTTACCGTCGCACGCTGAAGCTCGTGCGTGCATCGAACAACTGGTCGCCAACGGTCAGCGTTTTGCGCTTCCTTGGCCCTGTGTCCATGAGTTCTTTTCAGTCGTGACTCACCCGCGTCGGTTTCACCCGCCTAGCACGACCCGGCAAGCCTTCGATTTTCTTGAAGCCCTGCGTCAAACCGGGCTGTCCGTGTGGCTGAGCGAGGGCGATTTGCACTTGGACCAGCTCAAGTCCCTGGCCGTCTCCTCTAGAGTCAGCGGTCCGCAAATCCACGACATGCGGATCGCGGCGCTGTGTCTTGCCCATGGCGTGCGGGAGTTGTGGACGGCGGATCGGGACTTCACCCGCTATCCAAGTTTGAAGATCCGCAACCCGCTGATCGCTCGGCGCTGAATCCGGCCGGCCGGTTTAGGCGGCCTTGCCTTTCTTCGCAGCCGCTTCAATGCGGCGGTTGATGTTCCACTGCTGCGCAATCGACAGCAGCGTGTTGGTCACCCAGTAGAGCACGAGGCCCGCCGGGAAAAACGCGAAGGTCGCACTCATCACGATCGGCAGGATCATAAATACTTTGGCCTGAATCGGATCCGGTGGCGTCGGGTTGAGCTTGTATTGGACGAACATCGCGCCGGCCATGATCACGGGCAGCACGAAGAACGGATCGCGCGCCGAGAGGTCCTGGATCCAGCCGATGAACGGGGCCTGGCGCATCTCCACGCTCTCGAGCAGCACCCAGTAGAACGCAAAGAACACGGGCATCTGGATCAGGATCGGCAAGCAACCTGCGGCCGGATTGATCTTCTCGCGCTTGTAGAGATCCATCATCGCGCGTCCGAGTTTCTCGCGATCGTCCTTGTAGGTCTCCTGGAGGTTCTTCATGCGCGGCGCCAGCACCCGCATGCGCGCCATGGATTTGCCGGAGGCCTCGGAGAGCGGATAGAACACGAGCTTGAGCAGCAAGGTGATAAGCACGATGGCCCAGCCCCAGTTGCCGACCAGGTTGTGGGCCTGCTCGAGCAGCCAGAAGAGCGGCTTTGCGAGCAGGGTGAGCACGCCGTAGTCGGCGACGAGGTCGAGCCGCGGTCCCGTGGTCTCAAGCTGCGCCTGCAGCTTTGGTCCCACGAACAGCGTTTCTTTGAGTGTGCCGCCGCTCTGGGGCGCGACCGTGACCACGGGACCCGCTGTCGAGAGCAGATACTGATTACCCTCGGTCTTCAGGGTGTAGCGGTAGTTCTTGCCTTCGGCCGGCACGACCGCCGTGACGAAGTGGTGCTGCATGCCGGCGATCCAGCCGCCCGTGATGTCGCGGGCGAGGGAACGATCTTCCGCATCTTCACGATCGAGTTTCTGGTACTTGGTGCCGTCGTAGTACGCCGGACCTTGGAACGCATAGCTCTCGACGCTGAACATCGAGCGCTCGACGGGAACATCGTCGCGCAGAATCTGGGCATACGAGGCGGCGGTCCACGGCACATCGCCGCGGTTGTCGATGTCGTACTGCAGGTCGATGCGATATTCGCCGCGACGCAGCAGGTACGTCTTGGTGACCGTGACACCCGTCGCCGGATCCGTCCACTGCAGCGGCACACGCAACTCGTTGGCGCCCTCAGCCAGCTCGTAACGCGAGGCGGCAGAAGTGAAGGTCGAAAGGTGCGTCGGCCGCGCGCCGCCCGCCGCGTCGGTGAGACCCGTCTGCAAATAATAGAACTGCTGAGGATTGCGGTTGAGCAAGCGCACCCGCGTGTCCTCGCCCTTCACGAGCGGGTATCTACGCAGGTCGGCGCGAACGAGATCACCGCCTTGTAGCGATACTTCGAGATCGAGTACGTCGGTGAGGACGCGCAAGGTCGCGTTCGTCGCAGCCGCGGGACTTGCGGTCGGAATCGCGCTTGCCGAGGACGGCACAGTGGCCCCTGCACTGGACGCGGGAGTCGGCGCCGCGGCAGACGCGGAAGTTGGTGCGATGGGTGCCGCAGCACTTGAGGGCACGCTCGCGGCGAGCCCGGTCGGTGCGGCTCCGGGAGCCGTCGCTGTCGCAGTCGCTTCGGGGGTCGTTACGACTGGCAGCGCGTAGTCGCGCTGCCACGTTTCGTAATTGATCCACAGCGCGAGGACGAGGCCGAGCCAAAGAAACATGCGAGCGTTGGTCGAAGTCACGATCTGCGTATCCGTCGATGGGTCAGTGAGTGGGCGGGCGTGGCGGGACAGGATCGAACCCGCCCTCGCGCAAGGGATGACAACGACCGATGCGCCGGGCAGCCAGCCAGCTGCCGCGCCAGGTGCCGTGGGTCTCGAGCGCCTCAAGCGCGTAGTGCGAACAGCTCGGGTGATAGCGGCATCGCGGGCCCAGCAAGGGGCTCACAAGCAGCTGATATGCCCTGATCAAGGCGCGGAGGATGGCGCGCATGTCGTTGCTACCTTTTGCCAGAGCCCCGCGAGGCTCTGTCGAATTCGGGTGGCCGGCGCGCCGCGCGCCGCTGCTCGCGCGCCGACGATGAGGTCGGCGGCAGGCAACTCGGACTGGGCCAGCCGGAAGGACTCGCGAATTATGCGACGAAGTCGGTTGCGGGCGACGGCATTTCCGATGGTTTTCGCGGCGATCGCCAAACCGAGTCGGGGATGGCCGAGACTGTTTGGACGTACAGTCACCGACAGATGGGAGTCGTGGAAGCGGCGCCCGAATCGGTAGGCCGCATCGAAGTCCGTCTTCCGTAACACGCGCCGGGAGGCGGGAAAGCCTCGGCTGACGGGTCGGACGGACGGTTCGTCCCGAATCAGGGGATCAGCTTCTTGCGGCCCTTGGCGCGGCGGCGGGCCAAAATCTTGCGGCCGTTGGCCGAGGCCATGCGGGCCCGAAAGCCATGGGTACGAGCGCGGCGGACTTTGCTGGGCTGATAGGTGCGTTTCATGGTCGCGTCACCGAAAAAAGGTCGCAGAGGGTAAGCAGGGGCCTCGCGGGTGTCAAGTCACGAAAGATATCCACAGGCTGCGCCCTCGGTATATTCTTCGCCTCCCCTTTGACCCTTCGGATCGGCAGGCAGGCACGCCAGTGGACTCGTCGCTGTGGAACCGTTGCGCGCGCGCGCTGGAAAGCGAACTGCCAGAGTCGCAATTCAATACCTGGGTCCGTCCGTTGCAGTCGCTCGAGGGCGACGGTGCGCTGAAGCTGCTCGCGCCGAACCGCTTCGTCGTGGAGTGGGTCAACGCCAACCTGCTGCCGCGCATCGGCGAGTGGTTACGCAACGAAGTGCAGGGCGATGCGCCCATCGTCACCGTCGAGGTGGGATCTCGTCCTGAGCCTGTGAGCACCGCCTCGTCGGCCACCACCGTCGACGTGTCGAGTTCGGGAAGCCGGCGCAGCAAAGGACTCGTGGTCGGCGGGCGACTCAACCCGGACTCCACGTTCGAGAATTTCGTCGTCGGCAAGAGCAATCAACTTGCCAAAGCGGCTGCGCAACAGGTGGGGGAAAATCCAGGGAAAGCGTACAACCCGCTCTTTATTTACGGCGGCGTTGGGCTTGGAAAAACCCATCTAATGCATGCCGTAGGGCATGCGATTCAGGCTCGTAATCCCGATGCACGCGTGGCCTATGTGCATTCGGAACGGTTTGTCAGCGACATGGTCAAGGCGCTGCAACACAACCAGATGAACGAGTTCAAGACGGCGTATCGTTCGCTCGATGCGCTGCTGATCGATGACATCCAATTTTTCGCAGGCAAGGAACGCTCGCAAGAAGAATTCTTCCACACCTTCAACGCCCTGCTCGAAGGCCAGCAGCAGGTGATCTTGACCTGCGATCGTTACCCGAAAGAGGTGGAAGGACTCGAGGAGCGCCTGAAGTCGCGCTTCGGTTGGGGTTTGACGGTCGCCATCGAGCCGCCGGAGCTCGAGACCTGTGCGGCGATTTTGATCAGCAAAGGCGAGGCCGCTGGCGTCACGCTCAGCCAAGACGTGGCGCTGTTCATCGCCAAGCGGATCCGTTCGAATGTTCGCGAGCTCGAAGGCGCGTTGCGGCGCGTGATCGCCAATTCACGTTTCACGGGTCAGCCAATCACGGTGGATTTCACCAAGGACGCTCTGAAGGATCTGTTGTCGCTGCAGGCGCGGCTGATCACGATCGAAAACATCCAGAAGACCGTTGCGCATTACTTCCGTTGCCCCCTGTCTGACCTGCTATCGGAGAGCCGCAGCCGCTCGATCGCGAGGCCCCGCCAGGTGGCGATGGCGCTGGCGAAGGAACTGACCAGCCACAGCTTGCCGGAGATCGGCGAAGCCTTCGGCGGTCGCGATCACACGACTGTGTTGCACGCGTGCCGTCGCATCAAGGAGTTGCGCCAGACCGAACAGCGCATCGCCGAGGATTATTCGAACCTGTTGAGAACCCTGACAGGATGATGGGGACAAGGTGTGGATGTTTTTGGAGCGGAAAATCATTCACAATCCGTCCACAGGGAGTGCCAATGTTATGCGCGGGTTCACGCACTGCCCGCAAGGCTCCAAGGTACTGAAAATGCCGGTGTTTCCAGGGTTATCCTCTTATCCACCGGCTCTATAACCACTACTACTTCTTGATTCATACTCATTCAAGAGATCTATGAAACTCACAGCCACTCGCGAAGAAATTCTCGGTCCAGTCCAAAACGTGATCGGGGTCGTCGAACGTCGCCAGACCATGCCGGTGTTGTCGAACGTGTTGCTGAGCGCGCGCAACGGCAAACTCGCGGTGACGGGAACGGACCTCGAAGTGGAACTCGTGAGCGCGATAGCGTTGACGGTGCAGACGCCGGGCGACATCACCGTTCCGGGTCGCAAGTTGCTCGACATCTTGCGGGCGCTACCCGAAGGCGTAACGGTTACGCTGACGGTGGAAGGCGATCGACTGGTGGTGCGCGCAGGCCGCAGCCGATTCACCCTGTCGACGTTGCCGGCTGCGGAATTTCCGCTGGTCGAGGAGATCAACGCCCAGCAGGTGCTGCGTTTGCCCCAGGCGGAGTTTCGCAAGTTGATCGAAAAAACCCATTTCTCGATGGCCCAACAGGACGTCCGGTACTACCTCAACGGCATGCTGCTCGAGTCAGAGGGCGGACGGCTGCGGGCGGTGTCGACGGACGGTCACCGTTTGGCCCTGTGTGAAGCCAATCTGGCAGAGCGTGTCACCGGGAAGCAGCAAGTTATTTTGCCACGCAAGGGCGTGCTCGAGCTGCAGCGGATGCTCGGCGAGAGCGGTGATATGGAACTTAGCGTCGGAACTAATCATGTTCGCTGCCAAATCGGCGAAATTCGCTTCACTTCCAAGTTGATAGACGGCCGGTTCCCGGAATACAACCGTGTCATCCCACAGAATGCCAACCGCATAATCGACGCAGATCGCGGCACTTTGCGGCAAAGTCTGCAGAGAACGGCGATTTTGTCGAACGAGAAGTATCGAGGCATCCGATTGAACATCAAGCCTGGCGTGTTGACGCTTCAGGCGCACAATCCGGAGCAGGAAGAGGCCGAAGATCAGATTGAGGTCACGTACGCGGGCGAAGAGATCGAGATCGGGTTCAATGTGACCTATTTGCTCGATGCGCTGTCCGCCATCGACACCGAGCGCGTCAACATTGCGCTGACCGATGCCAACAGCAGTTGTTTGATTACGGCCGCCACCGCCGATGGGGCGCGGTACGTGGTCATGCCCATGCGTCTGTGAAATGACGCTGGCGGAGCTTCGGATTGAAGACCTCCGCTGTATCGAGACTGCTGAGCTCCAGTTCGGGTCAGGCATCAACCTGATTTTTGGCGCGAACGGCGCCGGCAAAACCTCGATACTCGAAGCAGCCTTCCTATTGGGGCGAGGCCGCTCGTTTCGCACCCGTTCCAATGAACGGCTCATCCGCCATGGCCAAACCTATTGCCGGGCCATCGGGCGGACGGGTGGGGAGTTGCCGCAGAGTCTAGGGATCGAGGCTCGACGGGCCACGGAGTCGGAGTCGGGTACGGCGGCACGGCTCAACGGTGCCGCCGTCCGGTCTTACGCGGACTTGGCAACGGCCTTTCCCGTCCAGGTCCTGGATCCAGACGCCCATAAACTCATCGAGGACAGCGCGACACGCCGGCGCCGATGGCTGGACTGGGTCGTGTTCCACGTGGAACCACCGTTCGCCGGTGCCTGGGCCCGGTACCAGCGGGCTCTGCTGCAGCGCAATGCGGCTCTGAAGCGAGGCCTAGCGTCTCTCGACACCTGGGATCACGAACTGGCCAAGGAAGGGGAGGTGTTGTCCGCCTCACGCGAACGGGTATTGGCGGCGCTCCAGCCGTATTGGGCGGAACTCACGACCGAGTTGCTCGGACTGGATCTCTCCTTGGGGTACGCCGCGGGCTGGGATCAGTCGGTCCCGCTGGTCGATGCCTTGTCCGCTTCGCTGCCCCGCGACCGGGATCGAGGCATGACCCACGTTGGTCCTCATCGGGCGGATGTCAGTTTGCGTATTCGCGGCAAGGCGGCGCGGGAGATTCTCTCTCGAGGCCAACAAAAGTTGGCGGCCGTGGCGCTCAGTCTCAGCCAGTTGGAGTTTCTGAAGGCTGAGCACAGCCTGCGGCCGACGCTGCTGCTCGACGATCCATCAGCCGAGCTGGACCAGGAGCGGCTCGGTCGATTCATCACACGGGTGCAAGCTCTGGAGACCCAAATTCTGGTGACGGCGCTTGAGCGGGACTACCGCCTGTTCGGCCAACCTGAACACGTGTTTCACGTGGAACAGGGTAGGGTAATTCGGGTATAATTTCGCATCTTCCCAGCAGGCTTTCGCATGACCGACGCAGACGTCTACGATTCCAGTAAAATCAAGGTCTTAAAGGGCCTCGACGCTGTCCGAAAACGGCCGGGAATGTATATCGGTGACACCGACGACGGTACCGGTCTGCACCACATGGTTTTTGAGGTCGTCGACAACTCCATCGACGAAGCGTTGGCGGGTCATTGCGACCGCGTAGTGGTCACCATCCACGCCGACGAATCCGTCACCGTCGAAGACAACGGTCGCGGCATTCCGGTCGACATTCACGCCGAAGAGGGTCGCTCCGCCGCCGAAGTCATCATGACCGTGCTGCACGCCGGCGGTAAATTCGACGACAGTTCATACAAGGTTTCGGGTGGCTTGCACGGCGTCGGTGTTTCGGTCGTCAACGCGTTGTCCGACGTGTTGCAACTTACGATCCACCGCGGCGGCAAGCTCTACAAACAGGAATACCGGCTGGGCGAGCCTGTGGCGCCGCTCGCCGAAGTGGGCACGACGAACCGCAAGGGCACGAGCGTGCGCTTCAAGCCGAGCGCCACGATCTTTACGAACATCGCGTTCGACTACGACATTCTCGCCAAGCGTTTGCGTGAGCTGTCGTTCCTCAACAGCGGCGTCTGCATCGAACTCATCGACGAGCGCGAAGACAAGGCGGAGGTGTTTCAGCACGAAGGGGGCTTGCAGGCCTTCGTCAAACACCTGAACCGATCGAAGCAAGCGATCCACGATCAGGTGTTCTGGTTTCGTCTGCAGGAAGGCTCAATCGGCGTCGAAGTTGCGATGCAGTGGAACGACTCCTATGCCGAGTCGATGTTCTGTTACACCAACAACATCCCGCAAAAAGACGGCGGCACGCACCTTGCGGGGTTCCGCGCTGCACTGACCCGAACGCTGAACGATTACATCGAAAAGGAAGGTATCGCCAAACGCGAGAAAGTCCCAACGACCGGTGACGATGCGCGCGAAGGTTTGACCGCAATCCTCTCGGTAAAACTGCCGGACCCCAAGTTTTCCTCGCAGACCAAGGACAAGCTCGTCTCCTCCGAGGTCAAGGGCGTCGTCGAAACCGCGGTGGCCGCGAAGTTCTCGGAGTTCCTGCTGGAAAAACCGCAGGAAGCGAAGGCGATCGCTGCGAAGATCATCGACGCTGCACGCGCGCGCGAAGCGGCACGCAAGGCGCGCGAACTCACTCGGCGCAAGGGCGCGCTCGACATCGCCGGTCTACCCGGCAAACTCGCCGACTGTCAGGAGAAGGATCCTGCGCTGTCGGAATTGTTCATCGTTGAGGGCGACTCGGCAGGCGGCTCCGCAAAGCAGGGCCGCGACCGCCGAACGCAGGCGATCCTGCCGCTCAAAGGCAAGATCCTCAACGTCGAGAAGGCGCGCTTCGACAAGATGCTCTCCTCAGCCGAGGTCGGCACACTCATCACTGCCCTTGGTTGCGGCATCGGCCGCGACGAATTCGATATCGAGAAACTGCGCTATCACCGCATCATCCTGATGTCGGATGCCGACGTTGACGGCGCACACATCCGCACGCTGTTGCTGACCTTTTTCTACCGTCAATTGCCGCTGCTCATCGAGCGTGGTCACATCTACATCGCGCAGCCACCGCTCTACAAGGTCAAGCGCGGCAAGCAGGAACTCTACGTCAAAGACGACAACGAACTCGACGCCATTCTGCTGAACTCCGCACTCGATGAGGCCGAGTTGCACCTGAATTCCTCGGCGCCCCCGTTGCGTGGCGCTGGCCTCGAATCGCTCGCCCGCCAGTACGTCGAAGTGCAGGGCATCATCCGCCGCTGGGCCAAGCGCTACGACGAGCGCCTGCTCGAGCAATTGCTCTACGTGCCCGTCATCAGCCGCGCCGATTTTGACCGTGGCGACTGGTTGCAGGCCTGGACCTCGGAGCTCGCGAACCGACTCAACGTCGTCGGCGACGGCACGGCGACCTACCGACTCGAACTGCAGGGCAGCACCGAATCGGCCGGTTACACCCGCTTGCACCTGACCAAGGCCGAACATGGCTCGGTGATCACCCGACACCTGAATCGTGATTTCTTTGACTCGCCCGAGTACCAGCGGATTGCCGAGCTCTCGCGCACGCTCGCTGGACTCATCGGCGACGGCGCGTTCGTCAAGCGCGGCGAAGCCCGTCACAACATCACCTCCTTCAAGGCGGCGATCGGCTGGCTGTTCGAACACGCCAAGCGCGGCCAGACGATCCAGCGCTACAAGGGTCTCGGCGAAATGAACCCTGAGCAGCTGTGGGATACGACGATCAACCCGGAAACCCGGCGCTTGATGCAGGTGCGCATCGAGGATGCCGTGGCGGCCGACGAAATCTTCACCACGCTCATGGGTGACGAGGTTGAGCCACGACGCGAGTTCATCGAGAAGAACGCGCTGTCCGTCGCCAATCTCGACGTCTGACGGCTTACGGTGCGGCATGATCCGCAGGCTGACGTCTACCCCCAGGACCGTACCTGAAACCAATCGGGTACCTGCGAACAAGAGGGTTGCCGGAGACCCCGAGCAGCGCCTGTGGTCGGAATACATCGATCCGAGCGGCAAATTTTTCGTCGGCGTCTGGGAGAGTGATCCCGGAACTTGGCGCGTGCAGTACACCGAAGAAGAGTACTGCCGCATCCTCGAGGGTCGCAGCATCCTCACGGCGAGCGATGGCACTGCCACCCCCGTGGGCCCCGGCGACGAGTTCGTCATCCCGCGCGGGTTCGTCGGCACGTGGCAGGTCGTCGAGAAGACCCGAAAGACCTACGTGATCTACGAATCGGGAAGCGCCCTGAACGAAGCCACGCTTGATATCTCGGCTAAGGCCGGCGCTTCAGCAGAGCGCGGTGTATGAGCACGACCATTCTGCAAATTTTGCCGAGCGGGGAACGCGTTGGTATCGCGTTCTCCGGTGGCCTCGATACCAGTGCAGCCGTGCATTGGATGCGTGCGCACGGCGCGCTGCCGTGTGCGTACACCGCCAACCTCGGGCAACCTGACGAGAGCGACTACGAGGCCATCCCGCGCAAGGCCCTTGCGCTTGGTGCAGTGCACGCAAGGCTCATCGACTGCCGTGCACAACTCGTCAACGAGGGCATTGCCGCGATCCAGAGCGGCGCTTTCCATATTTCCACGGCCGGTGCGACCTACTTCAACACCACGCCACTGGGTCGCGCCGTCACCGGCACCATGCTCGTCCGCGCCATGCGCGAGGATGGCGTCGATATCTGGGGTGACGGCAGCACTCACAAAGGTAACGATATCGAGCGGTTTTACCGCTACGGTTTGCTGGCGCATCCGGCGCTGCGGATCTACAAGCCGTGGCTCGATGCGCGGTTCATCGCTGAGCTCGGCGGTCGTCGCGAGATGTCCGAGTATCTGCAGGCGGCCGGGCTCGACTACCGCATGAGCACCGACAAGGCTTACTCGACCGACTCCAACCTGCTCGGCGCTACGCACGAAGCCAAGGATCTCGAGCAGCTGCATTGCGGCATCGACATCGTCGCGCCGATCATGGGCGTGGCGTCCTGGCGCCAAGACGTCACCGTTGTTCCGGAGCGCGTAACGATAGGTTTCGAAAATGGCGTTCCGGTGACATTGAACGGCGAACGACCGGGCTCTGCCCTGGCCCTGTTCGAGCAGGCCAATCAGATCGGTGGGCGGCACGGGCTCGGCATGAGCGATCAGATCGAGAATCGGATCATCGAGGCCAAAAGCCGTGGGATCTACGAGGCGCCGGGAATGGCGCTGCTGTTCATCGCTTACGAACGACTGGTCACCGCCATCCACAATGAAGACACGCTCGAGCAGTATCGCAACAATGGTCGTCGGATCGGTCGCTTGCTCTATCAGGGACGCTGGTTCGATCCGCAATGTTTGATGCTGCGTGACAGCGCGCAGCGCTGGGTGGCGCGGGCGATCAGCGGTGAGGTCACACTCGAACTGCGCCGTGGCAACGATTACTCGATCGTTGACACCCGCGGACCGCATCTGGCGTATCACCCGGAACGCTTGACCATGGAGAGCGGGCAAGGTTTGTTCACTGCGCAGGACCGAATCGGACAACTGACTATGCGCAACATGGACATCATCGATACCCGCGAGAAGCTCGATGTCTATGCCGGCAGCGGCTTGCTCAGCAACGAGGCTGCGCTAGCTGAGTTCGAGCCAACTCGGTCGGAACACTCCGACTCGACGCAACTCGATTCGACGCGGCCCGATTCCAAGCGACGCTGATTTCCGGTGAGTATCGACGTCATCGTCTGCGGCAGTCTGAACATGGACCTCGTCGCGCGGGTCGCCGCACTGCCGAGGTCCGGCGAGACCGTACCCGGTAGCTCGCTACAGCGTTTTCCAGGTGGCAAAGGATTGAATCAGGCCATCGCCGCGGCGCGCATGGGGGCGCGTACGGCGATGCTCGGCGCCAGTGCTGACGATGCCGACGGCGAAATGCTGCGCGCGCTTCTCGATAGCGAAGGCATAGACACGCGGTTCGTAGCCGTCCGAGAGGCTCGCCAACGGCCCGAGGCGCACACGGGACTCGCCATGGTTTGGGTGGCTGCCGACGGTGAAAATGCCATCGTCGTGCAGGGCGGCGCCAACGCCACGCTGACGGCTGCAGAAGCGCGGCAGGCGCTGCGTGCGGTGAGCGCTACGGCCAAGGTGGCAATGGCGCAACTCGAAACACCGCACGAGACGGTCGCTGCATTTCTCGAGGCGGCGCGGGCAGAGGGCGTGCGCACACTGCTCAACACCGCTCCGGCGTTGCCGGGCACCCAGGCACTGCTGGCGTACGCCGATATCGTGGTGCTCAATGAAACCGAGCTTGCCTACTACGCCGGCGAGCAAAGCGCAGAACCTGCCCTATCACTCGAGGCGTGTGCGAGTGTCGCGCGGCGGCTTGCGACGGGGTCGTTGCCGTCGTCCGGATCCGCGCAGACCCTCGTGGTGACATTGGGTGCGCGCGGTGCCTTGACGATTTGCGGCGAAGACGTCGCGTACCACCCCTCGCCTCGCGTCACGGCCGTGGACACGACTGGGGCGGGAGATTGCTTTTGTGGCGTGCTTGCGGCCGCGTTGGCGGCCGAGGTGCCCCTGTCTGCGGCAGTACAACGCGCTAACCGCGCCGCTGCACTGGCCGTGGGACGACTCGGCGCCGCTACCGCCATGCCGCGAGCCGACGAACTCGGTGACGGCTCCGGCTGAGCGGCGCCGTGACTCAGAGGGTCGTGAGAGCGGCTTTTTGCACGGCCGTCTTCACCCGCTTCTGCAATTCGAGTCGCGGTACATCGACGAGATCGCGACGGATCTGCGCCACGATACGCTTCTGCACGGTCTTCGGCAGTTGCGCCTCGAGCAAACCCATCAGCCGTGGCGAGGCGATCAGCACCACACCCTTGACCCCCGGGGTGCGCGCTTCGCCCGATACGCTACGCGCGAGCAGCTTCACGAACAATTCCGTGGCATGCTGTTTGAGTGTGGTGCGACCCTCGAGCGCCGTCACGCGCAGACCACCACCGGCCCGGCTCATTCGCCGACCCGGGGCGTCCGCGCCGAGATCTCGCTCGTGTTTACCGGTGTACGGATTCTCGAGCGTGGTGATCTTGCGCAGGGTGCCGGTGGGCGACGGCATTTCGAAGACATGCGCGTGGCGGGTGTCGGCGACGAATATTTTGATCGTGGACATGCGTGACCTCATACCATGACTGACAAGTGGTTCATCTCAGCCGACTCTTTGTTGGCCGATTCTTTCGAGCTGGCGCAACGCGTGCTGGCCAGCGGCTACAGACCCTCGTTCATCGCCGCCCTGTGGCGGGGCGGCGCGCCCATCGGCATCGCCGTTCAGGAACTCTTCGAACATCATGGACTGAAGACCGACCACATCGCCATACGAACTTCCAGCTATACCGGTATCGACCAGCCTCAGCGGACGGTTCGCGTGCATGCCATGGATTACCTGCTCTCTCACCTGACGCCCAAGGATGATCTGCTGATTGTCGATGATGTGTTCGATTCGGGTCGAAGTCTGGAAGCCGTGCTCGAAGAATTGCAGAAACGCTGCCCCGACAACCACCCGGCAAATGTACGTATTGCCACCGTCTACTATAAGCCGTTACGAAATCGCAGCCGGCTCGTGCCAGACTACTACGTGCATGCCACGGAGCAGTGGCTGGTGTTTCCGCACGAGTTGGTGGGCTTGTCGGCCGAGGAGATCCGGGCGCACAAGCCGGCATCGGCTCAGCCGCGCGACTGACCTGCCGCGCTGGAGGGGGTAGCGAGCCCGGCTTTTTCGCTTCGGATTCGCTCGACGGCCGCCTCGACCCAGGCTTGCGCCTGTTCGTTGATGTCGCGGGGTTCGCGATCCATCGTATCGATTGGCGGTCCGATGATGACGCGGATGGTGCCGGGGCGTTTCATCAATCCCCGGCGCGGCCAGTAATAGCCGGCATCGTGGGCTACCGGCACGACCTTGTATCCCGTGCGGCTCGCGAGCAGCGCCCCGCTGACGCCGTAGCGGCGAGTCTGGCCCGCAGCCATACGGGTGCCTTCCGGGAAGATCAGCATCGACAACCCCTCGTCCAGCCGAGCGTGGCCTTGTGCGACCACCTGATTCACGGCTGAAGCGCCGGCGCCCCGATCGACCGCGACCGAGCGCAACAGTATCAGGCCCCAGCCGAAAAACGGGATGTAGATCAGCTCGCGCTTGAGCACGATCACCTTCGGGGGCCCGATCAGGAATTGCGCGAACACCTCCCAACTGGACGAATGCTTCCAGTACGAGACATGTGGCTGCGACGGAATGTTCTCGAGCCCCTCGACGACGAAATCGAGTTTGCACAGCACCCGCAGTGCATCCAGCATCCGCGCCCCATACCAGCGCACCATCGCGAAGCGTTGCGGCAGCGGTACCGCCCATGACACCAGCACGAAGAAGATGGCGTACGCCAGAGTCCAGGCGAACATGAACGCCGTGAACACCACTGAACGCAGCCATTGCATCGTTGCGCTCCGCGAGCCGATCAGCCCGGCAATCGCGACAGGTCGGCGACACCTGAGAACAGCTCGCGAACCCGGCCGACGAGTGCCAGCCGGTTGGCGCGCAGGGCCGGATCGGGATCGTTGACCATCACGTCATTGAAGAAAGCGTCAATGGCCGGGCGCAGACCGGCCAGCGTTGTCAGGGCGGCGTTGTAGCGCCGCGACGCGAGGTCCGCTTCGACTCCTGCGCTCACGCCTTCGAGCGCGGCGTGCAAGGCGCGTTCCGCATCGACCTGCAACAGGCTGACATCGACGCTCGCTGCGGTCTCCGCGGCAGACTTTTTGAGGATGTTGGCGATGCGTTTGTTGGCTGCGGCCAGGCTCTCGGCTTCGGGCAGAGAGCGGAACGCGGCGACGGCATTCACTCGTGCATCGAAGTCGAGGGGTCGACGCGAGCCCGTGGCGAGAACAGCGTCGAAGATTTCGCTGGCGACGCCCGCCTCCTGATAGTGCGCGCGCAGTCTCTCCAGAATGTAGCTCAATACTTCTTCGGCGCAGCCGGCCTGTTGCACAGGTTGCAGTTTCACCGCCTGCGCGACGAGCTCGCCGAGATCGAGATCGAAGCGGCTCTCGAGAATGATGCGCAACACGCCGATCGCTGCACGTCGCAGCGCGAACGGGTCCTTGGTGCCGCTCGGCTTCTGGCCGATGGCGAAGATGCCCGCGAGCGTATCGAGCTTGTCGGCAAGCGCTACCGCGGCACCGGTGAGCGTGCCCGGCAAGGCATCGCCTGCGCCGCGGGGTTGATAGTGCTCGCGCACGGCGGCGGCAACCTCGGGATTCTCGCCGTCGGCCAGCGCGTAATAGGCGCCCATGATTCCCTGCAGTTCCGGAAACTCGCCGACCATCGCTGAGAGCAGATCACATTTGCAGAGCAGCGCCGCGCGCTCGGCATGTGCCGCATCGCCACCCAGTGCGGGGGCGATGTGCGCTGCGAGCGCCTGCACGCGCCGGACCTTGTCACCGATCGAGCCCAGTTTGGCCTGGAACGTGACCTTATCGAGATCGTCACGCCAAGCAGCGAGTGGCGCACGACGATCCTGCTGCTGAAAGAACGCCGCATCTGACAGACGCGGTCGCACGACCCGCTCGTTGCCTTCGCGTACACGCGCGGGTTCGCGGCTGTCGATGTTGCTGATCGTGATGAAGAACGGGGTCAGCGCACCGTCCGCGCCTTCGATCGCAAAGTAGCGCTGGTGTTCCTGCAGCGTGGAGAGCAAGACCTCGCGTGGCAGGGTGAGAAAGCGTTCATCGAAACGACCGACGACCGCCACCGGCCATTCGACGAGCGCCGTGACTTCATCGAGCAGCGATTCATCGAGCACCGCCGTGCCGCCTTGGGCCGCGGCGCTCGTGGTGACCTGATGACGGATCATGTCGCGACGTTCGGCGAATGACGCGATGACATGACCCTGCTCACGCAGGATGTCGGCGTAGCGAGCGGGGGCGTCGATGTCGAGCCAACCCGGTGCGTGGAAACGATGCCCGCGACTGCGACCACCGGAGTCGGTGTCGAGGATGCGGGCAGGCAGGACTGCAGCACCCAGTCGCAATACGACCCAATGCACGGGGCGCACGAACTGGGCCTCGCTGGCACCCCAGCGCATGCGTTTGGGAATCGGCAACGCATCGAGTGCGGCCTGCACCATACTCGGCAGCAGTGAGGCCGTCTCGGCTCCGGGCTGCGTCGCTTCGAAGTAGAGGAATTCGCCCTTGCCTTCGTGGATTCGTCCGAGCGTTTCGAGCGACACGCCGCAGCTGTCGGCAAAAGCGGTCGCAGCGCGAGTCGGCTGGCCTTGCTTGTCGAAGGCGGCGCTGACGGGCGGACCGCGTCGTTTGATCCGCTGCTCGCCTTGCCGCGTGGCGAGGCTGCGAATGAGCACTGCGAGTCGGCGCGGAGCCGCGTAGGAAACGAGTTCGCCATGAGCGATACCAGCCGCGGCGAGTGCGCTGCGCAGGCTCTCGGCCAGCGCGCGCTCGAGCTCCGGCAGAGCCAGTGGTGGCAACTCCTCGGTACCGAGCTCGAAGAGAAAATCTTCTGCGCCTACCGCGTTGCTCATGGCTGCGCTCCCGACTTGAGCATCGGGAAACCCAGGGCTTCGCGCGATTCGTAGTACGTCTGCGCCACGCCGCGTGCCAGCGTACGCACGCGCAGGATGAATCTTTGACGCTCGGTCACCGATATGGCGCGCCGCGCATCGAGCAGGTTGAAGGTATGCGAGGCCTTGAGCATCTGTTCGTAGGCAGGAAGACCGAGCTTGGCTTCGAGCAGCTTCTGGCAGATCGCCTCATGCTCGTCGAAGTGCCGAAACAGCAACGCAGTGTCGGCATATTCGAAGTTGTATTTCGACTGCTCGACCTCGTTCTGGTGGTAGACGTCGCGGTAGGTGACCTTGCCGAGCGGACCGTCGGTCCAGACGATGTCGAACACGCTGTCCACGCCCTGCAGGTACATTGCGAGTCGCTCGAGACCATAGGTGATCTCACCCGTCACCGGTTTGCAGTCGATGCCGCCCACCTGCTGGAAGTAGGTGAACTGAGTGACTTCCATGCCGTTCAGCCAGACTTCCCAGCCGAGACCCCAGGCGCCGAGCGTGGGTGACTCCCAGTTGTCTTCGACGAAGCGGATGTCGTGCACCAGCGGGTCGAAGCCGAGCATCTTCAGCGAACCGACGTACAAGTCGAGGATATCGAGCGGTGAGGGCTTGATGACCACCTGAAATTGGTAATAGCGCTGCAGGCGAAAGGGGTTGTCGCCATAGCGGCCGTCGGTTGGACGGCGCGACGGTTGCACGTAGGCGGCGCTCCACGGCTCCGGTCCGACGGCGCGCAGGAAGGTAGCGCTGTGGAATGTGCCGGCCCCCACCTCCATGTCGTAGGGCTGCAAAATGACGCAGCCCTGATCGGACCAGTACTTCTGCAGGGCGAAAATGAGTTCTTGAAAGGTGTGAGCCATGGCTCCCGGCACGCGGCACTCGCCGTCGTCGTTCAAAGGGCGCACAGTATAGCGGCTGAATCACGGGGATTACGGGAGGTGGGAATCGTGACAACCGCAGCGGACAGTGCGTCGAGCCACGCTGGCATCAAGGTCGGGATATGGGAACTCGCGCCCGGCATCGAGCGCCGTAATTTCCACGCACTGCTGGGCGCCGCGTTCTTCTCCATCGGTCTGATGACACTGGTTGGCAATCTGCGGCCGTATTTGTTCAATTCCATGCTCGGCATTCCCGACGACATCCAGGGCCGTGTCAGCGGCACCATGGATGTGATGAGCGAGATTCCGGCGCTGCTGCTGTCCGGGCTCGTGGGCGCGGCGTCCGATCGTTTGGGTCGCCGCCTCATCTACGCCATGGGGTTCGGGATTCTCGCCATCGGCTATCTCTTGTTCCCTTTCGCGCAGTTCAACTGGACGCTGTACGCGATGATCTTCATCACCGCCTGCGGTGCTTCGCTGATTGCGGCGATGCTCTCGGCTGTGATCGCCGACTATCCCCAGGAGAGTTCGCGCGGCAAGCTCGTTGGCATCAGCTTTTTCCTGAATGGACTTGGCGTCGCGTCGCTCGTCGGGTTGGCCACGCAATTACCGAAGTTCTACGCGGCGCAGGGTTTCGATGCCGTGGCGGCCGGCCGCGCGGCCTACTGGACGGTGGCGGCACTGTGCCTGATTCCACTCGTAATCGTGTTGCGTGGGCTGGCGCGACAATCGCCTGGCCAACTCAGCGAGCGAGAACCGCTGCTGGCGACCTTGCGCGTTGGTCTCGCCGCCGCGCGCGATGCCCGCGTGCGGTTGGCCTATTGTTCGGCGGCCGTGTCACGCGCATCGCTGTCGATCATCAGCGCGTTCTTTTTTCTTTGGATGGTGCAGGCAGGCAAGGATCAGGGCATGACCCCCGCAGAGGCCTTGTCTCGCGGCAGCGGTATTTTCGTCGTGATCCAGATCACGGCAACGCTGTGGGCCATCACCGTCATCAGCTTCATCGATCGTATCGATAGAGTATTTTTCATGGCCGTGGCGTCTGCACTCGCCTGCGGCAGTTACGTCTGGTTCGGCCTCGTCGACAATCCGTTCCAACCGGCGATGTATGTCGCTGCGGTGTTGCTCGGCATTGGCGAGATGAGCGGGATCCTGGCTTCGCAGGCGCTGATCGGTCAGGTCGCTCCGGAGCGCGGTCGCGGTGCCGTGATTGGCGTATTCACTCTGTTTGGCTCGCTCGGCATCTTTTTCGCGGCGGTGGTGGGTGGCACCCTGTTCGACCTGTGGCGCCCGTCCGCGCCTTACGTCGTGATGGGTTGTCTCAGCGGGGTGCTGTGCCTGTTTTCTGTCTACACATGGGTACGCAGCCCCAAGTCTCAGTTTGCACTAAATTAGTGCAAAAGTAATCCGTTTTGCTCTAAAGCAGGGCGCAGACTCAGCCTTGCGGCGCGTGTTTCGCCGTGTATCACCTTGATTTGCCGACTATCCGGTGCAGCGGCACGATTGATGCATCATACTTGGGCGTCAGTTTCATTGGTTTTCGATAACGGAGCGACTATGACCACCGCCAGTGACGTCATCAAGATGATCAAAGAGAAGGAAGTGAAGTGGGCCGACCTGCGCTTCACCGACACCCGCGGCAAGGAGCAGCACGTCACCATCCCGGCCAAGACCGTGGATGACGGCCTCTTCCGCGACGGCAAAATGTTCGACGGCTCGTCGATTGCGGGCTGGAAGGGCATCAACGAGTCCGACATGATCCTGATGCTCGATCCGAGCACGGCGATCCTCGATCCTTTCTTCGAAGAGTCGACGGTCAATATTCGCTGCGACATCATTGAGCCCGCCACCATGCAGGGTTACGAGCGCGATCCGCGCTCGCTCGGCAAGCGCGCTGAGGCCTACCTGAAGAGCACCGGCATCGCCGATGGTGCGATGTTCGGCCCCGAAAACGAGTTCTTCATCTTCGACAGCGTGCGCTGGAAAAACGAGATGCACGGCTCGTCGTACGAGATCGACTCGGTGCAGGGTGCGTGGAACAGCAATACGCAATATCCGGAAGGCAACAAGGGACACCGTCCGGGCGTGAAGGGCGGCTACTTCCCGGTACCGCCGGTCGATGCCTATCAGGACATCCGCAACGCGATGTGCGCGGCCTGCGAAGAGCTCGGGCTCGTCGTCGAAGTGCATCACCACGAAGTGGCGACCGGTGGTCAGTGCGAAATCGGCATCGGCGCCGGTGGCCTCGTCAAGAAGGCCGACGAAGTGCAGATCCTCAAGTACGCCGTGCACAACGTGGCGCACGGGTATGGCAAGACGGCCACCTTCATGCCGAAGCCGCTGGTCGGTGACAACGGTTCGGGCATGCACGTGCACCAGTCGCTGCAGAAGGACGGCAAAGCCCTGTTCGCCGGCGACAAGTACGGCGGCCTGTCCGAAACCGCCCTCTACTACATCGGCGGCATCATCAAGCACGCCAAGGCACTGAACGCGTTCACTAACGCGGGTACGAACAGCTACAAGCGCCTGGTGCCGGGCTTCGAAGCACCGGTGATGCTTGCCTACTCGGCGCGTAACCGCTCGGCCTCGATTCGTATCCCCTGGGTTGCGAACCCGAAGGCGCGTCGCATCGAGGTGCGCTTCCCGGATTCGTCCGCGAACCCGTACTTCGCCTTTGCCGCCATGATGATGGCGGGTCTCGACGGCATCCAGAACAAGATCCACCCGGGCGATCCGGCCGACAAGGACCTCTACGACCTCGAGCCCGAGGAGGCGAAGCACATTCCGACCGTGTGCCATTCGCTCGACATGGCGCTCGAACACCTCGACAAGGATCGCGAGTTCCTCACCCGCGGCGGCGTGTTCACCAACGACGTGATCGATGCCTACATCGGTCTGAAGTTGCAGGAAGTCACGCGCTTCCGCATGAGCACGCACCCGATCGAGCTCGACCTCTACTACAGCTGCTGATGGTACGGTCGTGATGCGTGGTCACACCCATGGCGGTTGAACGTCTCTTCGAGACCTTCGCCGCGCATCACGACCCGTCGGATCTGCTCGATGCGCTGCTGACAGGCATCGTGCTGCTCGATGCGGACTTCCGCATCATCCACGCCAACGTCTCGGCACAGGGCCTGCTGGCCGTGGGACTCAACCAGTCCCGCGGTCGGCCGCTCACCGACTTGTTCGTCGACGGACAGGTGCTCGCTGCTGCTCTGGCGCGCGCCCGTGATCGGGGCGAGGTCGTCAACGAGTGCGAAGTCAGTCTGCGTCCCGTCAGCGCGCCGCGTGAGGCGCGCATCGTCGATGCCATCGTCAGTCCTGTAGATGACGTGACCGGTTCGCGGCGCTTCCTGCTCGAATTGTCCGATGCTGCACCGCGCGCTCGTCTCAGCCGCGACAACGAGTTGCGTACCCGTCTCGAAGGCAACCGACTCATGACGCGGCAGCTCGCCCATGAAATCAAGAATCCGCTCGGCGGTTTGCGCGGCGCCGCACAGTTGCTCGCTCGGCAATTGCCCGATGCGGATCTACGCGAATACACCACGGTCATCATCAACGAGGCCGATCGGCTGACTGCACTTGTCGACAGCATGACGAGCCCGGCTCGCCCGACGCAGAAGGCCGTCGTCAACGTGCATGAAATCTGCGAACACATCTATCGTTTGTTGCGCGCCGAGTCGGGTGGCGGGGTGCGCATCGAGCGCGACTACGACCCTAGCATTCCGGAAGGTTTCTTCGATCGTAACCAGCTCGTGCAGGCCCTGCTCAACCTCTGTCGCAACGCGCTGCAGGCTGTCGGTGAGCGCGGCACGGTGACTTTGCGCACTCGAGCCATCACCCAAGCCCACATCGGTCTCGTGCGTCATCGCTTGGCGGCGCGCATCGACGTGCTCGATGACGGCCCTGGCGTGCCGCCCGCGATCCGCAGCAGTTTGTTCTTTCCGCTCGTGACCGGGCGGGCGAACGGCACGGGTCTGGGGCTCGCGCTGTCGCAGGAGCTCGTCAACCGCAACGGCGGAATCATCGAATACGAAAGCGAGCCGGGCCGCACGGTGTTTTCGGTGCTGCTGCCGCTCGAGCTCGCCGAGGCTACCTCATGAGCGCCCGTCCACTGCGAGTGTGGCTGGTCGATGACGATGCCTCGATCCGCTGGGTGCTCGAGCGCGCACTCAAAGGTGCTGGCATGTTGCCGCGGGTTTTCGAGGCGGCCGAGCCCGCGCTCGAAGCCTTGCGTGGCGACAGCCCCGACGTGCTCGTCACCGACATTCGCATGCCGGGGCTCTCCGGTCTCGAACTCGTCCGTAAGATCCACAGTGCGCGTCCGCAGCTGCCCGTCATCGTGATGACCGCCCACGCCGATCTCGACAACGCCGTGTCGGCGTACGAAAGCGGTGCGTTCGAATACCTGCCCAAGCCCTTCGACATCGACCAGGTCGTCGAACTCGTCAAGCGAGCGGCGCAGAGCGTGCAGCGTGCTAGCCCCGACAACACGGCCGACGGCCGCATGTCCGGGTTGCTCGGTCAGGCGCCCGCAATGCAGCAGGTGTTCCGCGCCATCGGGCGCCTGTCACGCTCGGCCGTCACGGTGCTCATCACCGGCGAGTCCGGCACCGGCAAGGAGCTCGTTGCGCGCGCGTTGCACGGCCACAGTCCACGTGCGAACAAGCCATTCATTGCGCTCAACACCTCGGCCATTCCGTCCGAACTTCTCGAGTCCGAACTATTCGGCCATGAGAAGGGCGCGTTCACGGGGGCGGATGCGCTGCGTCGCGGTCGCTTCGAACAGGCCGACGGCGGTACGCTGTTTCTCGACGAGATCGGCGACATGTCCACGCCGTTGCAGACGCGCCTGCTGCGCGTGCTGGCCGAAGGCGAGTTTTACCGCGTCGGTGGCCAGACGCCGATCCGTGTCGACGTGCGAGTGATCGCAGCGACTCACCAGAACCTCGAGGATCGAGTCAGTCGCGGCCTCTTTCGTGAGGATCTTTTCCACCGCTTGAACGTGATCCGCATCGAGCTGCCGCCGCTGCGCGCGCGCCGCGAAGACGTGGCCGATCTGCTGGAGCACTACTTGCGCGTCGCTGCGCAGGAACTCGGCGTCGAGCACAAGACGCTGGCCAACGACGCACGCGCGGCGCTTGAGGCCTATCAGTGGCCCGGCAACGTGCGCGAGCTTGTCAATTTGTGCCGCAGGTTGTCGGTGCTCGCACCCGGCAGCGAGATCCGTCTCGATGATCTGCCCACCGAAATACTGGGTGCGAGTCTTGCGCAGGACGCGCAGGGTTGGTCGGCCCTGCTCGCGCGCTGGGCGGAGACTGAGGCGCTGCAAAGCGGCGCATCACCCTTGCTCGATACGGCCTTGCCCGAGTTCGAGCGCACGTTGATCCGTGTGGCGCTCAAGCACACCCAGGGCCATCGTCAGGATGCAGCCCGACTGCTCGGCTGGGGGCGCAATACGTTGACTCGCAAGCTCAAAGAACTCGGCATGGAAGATGCCGAGCTCGATCAGGACGGCGAAGCGGCTGCCTGAAGTAGCGTTTGGTACAGCGTCACGTAGTGTGATGCAGCACTCGACCAGCCATGATCGCGGCGCATGCCTGCACGCATGCGCGCCTGCCACAGGGCAGGCTCGCGGAATGCATCGATCGCCTGCTGCAGCACGGCCGTGAGCGTGCTCTCGGGTTCCAGAAACACGAATCCCACCGCAGCGTCTACCGTATCGGCGAGGCCGCCGACTCGACGCACGATCGGCACCGTGCCGTAGCGGAGCCCATACAGCTGAGTCAGCCCGCAGGGCTCGAAGCGCGAGGGCAGCACGATGGCATCGGCGCCGGCGATGATGCGATGTGCCAGAGGCTCGTCGTAGCCGAGCTGGACCGCGATCGCTGCAGGATGCGCTCGCGCCACTTCGCGAAACGCGCTCTCGAGCGCCGCATCACCGCTGCCGAGCAGCACCAGCTGTCCACCCGAAGCGATCAGCGTCGGCAAGGCTTCAAGCAGCAGATCGAGACCCTTTTGCTGCGAGAGACGGCTGACGACGGCGAACAGCGGCGCATCGCTGCGAATCGTGAGACCCATCTGTTGCTGAAGGGACGCCTTGCATCGCGACTTGCCATCGAGTTGCGCGACGTCGTAATTCGCCGCGAGGTGCCTATCGTTGGCAGGGTTCCACACGCCGGGGTCGACGCCGTTGAGGATGCCGTGCAGATCGCGCGTGCGGCTGCGCAGTACACCTTCGAGGCCGCAGCCGAATTCCGCAGTCGTGATCTCGCGGGCGTACGTCGGGCTGACCGTGGTGATGGCGTCGGCACCGATCAGCCCGGCCTTCATGAACGACACATCGCCGTGGAATTCCATCCCGTCGAGCCCGTCGAGACAGTGCGAGGGCAGACCGAGCAGGGGGAAGTCACCGAGGGGGAAGCGTCCCTGGTAGGCGAGGTTGTGGATTGTGAACACCGATCGGGTCGTGCGCGCCGGGTGCAGTCGCAGCATGAGACTCGCGAGGGCGGCGTGCCAATCGTGTGCGTGCAGGATCTGCGGCTGCCAGCGATCATCGATGTCACCGGCTGCCAGATGCGCACCGAACCAGCCGAGCAGGGCGAAGCGTTGCAGGTTGTCGCACCATTCGCGGCCTGTCTCGTCCTGATACGGTCCTCCGTCGCGCGCGTAGAGATACGGGGCATCGATCACGTAGGCCGGCACTTCGCTGCCGCGCAGCGTGCCCTGTCGCAGCGTGACCCGCGCGGCTCCGTACAGACCTGTGCCTTCGAAAGCCTTGCGCGACTTGACTAGCGCGGCGAGCACGGCTGGGTACCCGGGTAGCAGCACGCGCGCATCGACACCGGCTTCTTGGAGCGCTGCGGGCAATGCGGCGACCACATCGGCGAGCCCGCCCGTCTTCACGAACGGAAACATCTCGGCTGCGACATGCAGCACGCGCAAGGGGCGGCTCGAGGTGGTCAAGGTGTCTTCGGTAAGTTGAGCAGCATTTGACGGGTGACGAGCGTGATCCCGGAAGTGGTGCGCAGAAAACGCGCCGCATCGAGGGCGGCATCTTCGCCGATCACGAGGCCGTCTGGAACGATGCAGCCGCGATCGACCACCGCCCGGCTGATGCGTGCGCCGCGCCCGACCTGCACATTCGGCAGCAACACGCTCCAGTCGACCCGTGCATACGAATGCACGCGCACGCCACTGAACATCAAGGATCGTTCCACGTGACCCGAGACGATGCAGCCACCCGAGACCAGCGATTCGATGGCAACGCCGCGACGCGTATCTTCGTTGTGCACGAACTTCGCAGGTGGCAACTGCGGTTGGTAGGTCCAGATGGGCCAGCGATCGTCGTAGAGGTTCAGCAGTGGATCGGTTGCCGTCAGATCGATGTTGGCGTCCCAGTACGCATCGATCGTGCCGACGTCGCGCCAGTAGGGCTCTTCGCTCTCGCGCGTGCCGACGGCGCTGTCGGCGAAGCGGTGGGCCACGACTTGTTGTTCGCGAACGAGCTTCGGGATCACGTCCTTGCCGAAGTCATGACTCGAATTCGGATCGTCGGCATCGGCCGAGAGCACATCGAGCAGGAAGTCCGTATTGAAGATGTACACGCCCATGCTCGCGAGCGAGCGCTCGGGCTTGCCGGGAATGCCCGGCGGATCGGCCGGTTTCTCGACGAATTCGGTGACGAGATCCTTGTCGTCGACGGCCATCACGCCGAAAGCGCGCGCTTCCGAGCGCGGCACTTCGATGCAGGCCACCGTGCAAGGCCTGCCGTGCTCGACGTGGTCCGCGAGTGCCAGCGCATAGTTCATCTTGTAGATGTGATCGCCGGCGAGGATGACCACATATTTACTGCGAAAGCTCTGGATGATGTCGTGGTTCTGATGCACGGCATCGGCGGTTCCCTGATACCAGTTCACTTCATCGAGACGCTGCTGTGCAGGCAGCACGTCGACGAACTCGTTGAGTTCACCGCGCATGAAGCCCCAGCCGCGCTGGATGTGCCGCATCAGACTATGACTTTTGTATTGCGTGAGCACGGCGATGCGCCGAATGCCCGAGTTGATGCAGTTGGAGAGGGCGAAGTCGATGATGCGGAACTTGCCGCCGAAATAGACGGCGGGCTTGGCGCGACGATCGGTCAGGTTGAGCAGTCGGCTGCCGCGGCCGCCGGCGAGCACGAGCGCAACCGTACGCTTCGGCAGATCGAGGCTGGTGGCAAGTTCGTTCGAGATCATCGACAACCTCCCGGGCCGCGAATCTGGAACAGACGGGCCACGAGTATGATAATTGCATCTGCATCGTCATCGGTGCGATTTGCTCGGGAATTCCATTGTCACACTCCAGCCCTACCCCGCGACCCCACGGACTCGACGATTGCCTGCTGGGCCAAATCGGTGTCGCACCCGAGGGCGCCGGTGACTTCGACCTGATGCGCGCCACGGCGCATGCCGTTCGCGAGGAGCTGTCGCGTCGATGGGTGTGCAACGAGCGCCGAGAGCGCACTGAAAGGGTGCGTCGGGTGTACTACCTGTCGATGGAATTTTTGATCGGTCGAACGCTAGGCAACGCGCTGGCCGCCGTCGGCATGGCAGGCGGCGCAGCCGCCGAACTTGCTGCGCACGCGCGCCGGTTGGAGGATATCGAGGCACAGGAGCCCGACCCCGGCCTTGGCAACGGCGGACTCGGACGCCTCGCAGCCTGTTTTCTCGACTCCATGGCGACCTTGGGCGTGCCGTCCATGGGTTACGGCATTCGCTATGAGCACGGCATGTTTGCCCAAGCGATCCAGGAGGGCTGCCAGGTCGAGTACCCCGACCCGTGGTTGATCAATGGCACGCCCTGGGAGTTTCCGCGCCCCGCACTTGATTACCGGGTGCGTTTCGGCGGACAGGTCGGTGCGACAGACGGCAAGTCGGTGTGGCACCCGGCGGGCGAGGTGCTCGCCAAGGCCTATGACTTCGTGATCCCCGGCCATGGCAACGACCGGGTGAGTACCTTGCGGCTGTGGCGTGCCGCGGCGCCGGCCCAACTCGATCTCAATGCCTTCAATAGCGGTGACTACGCCCGGGCCGCCGGCATCAAGAACGAGTACGAAAACATCTCCTGGGTTCTGTATCCGAACGACAGCACGCCGGCTGGGCGCGAATTGCGTCTGCGGCAGGAATACTTCTTCGTGTCGGCTTCGTTGCAAGACATCATCGCGCGCCACCTGGCCGAATTCGGTGACCTCGGCCATTTCGCCGAGCACGTGGCGATCCACCTCAACGACACGCACCCGGCGATCGGCGTGGCCGAACTCATGCGCGTGCTGTGCGACGAGCACGGCTTCGAGTGGGAGTCCGCCTGGGACATCACCCGCCGTGTGTTCTCCTACACCAACCACACGTTGATGCCGGAGGCGCTCGAGACTTGGCCGGTCGCGCTCGTCGGTCACGTGCTGCCCAGACACCTCGACATCATCTATCGCATCAATCAGCAGCTGCTGGATGACGCTGCAGCACGATATCCCGGGGACATGGGGTTGCTGCAGCGCCTGTCGCTCATCGATGAGACGGGCGAGCGCCGCGTACGCATGGCGCATTTGGCGATCGTCGGCAGCCAGCGCGTCAATGGTGTGTCTGCGTTGCACTCCGATCTTCTGGTACAAACCATCTTTCGCGACTTCGCGAAGCTCTGGCCGGAGCGTTTCACCAATGTGACCAACGGCGTCACGCCACGGCGCTGGCTCGCGGGCGCCAACCCGGGGCTCGCGACGCTGCTCGATGGCAGCATCGGCACGGAGTGGCGGATTCGTCTCGAACAACTGTCGGGTTTGCGTAAGCGCGCCGAGGACACTGCATTCCGTGCGGCGTTTATGGCCGTCAAGAGTGCCAACAAGCAACGGCTTGCGGCGCTCATCGAGCGCGAGGTGGGTGTTGTCGTGGATCCCGACAGCCTGTTCGACGTGCAGGTGAAACGTATCCACGAGTACAAGCGGCAGCTGCTCAACGTGCTGCATGTCGTCACCCGTTATCAGGCGATGCTGGCCAACCCCACTGCGGACTGGGTACCACGCACCGTCATTTTTGCCGGCAAGGCCGCTTCGTCTTATGCCACTGCCAAAAGCATCATCCGCTTGATCAACGACGTCGGCGCGGTGATCAATGCCGATCCGCGCATCGCAGGGCGTTTGAAAGTCGTGTTCTTGCCGAACTACAGCGTCTCGATCGCCGAGTGCGTGATGCCCGGCGCCGATCTGTCGGAGCAGATCTCCACAGCCGGCACCGAAGCCTCCGGCACCGGCAATATGAAACTCGCGCTGAACGGTGCGTTGACCATAGGTACCGACGACGGCGCCAACATCGAGATCCGCGAGCGCGTCGGCGACGACAACATTTTTATTTTCGGTCTCCGCACCGCCGAAGTCGCAGAGCGGCGTGCGCGCGGCTACGATCCGATCGCTCTCTACCACGCGGATCCGGTGCTGCGTGGCGTGCTCGATGCGATAGCCGACGGCGTTTTTTCGCCGCAGGACCCGGCGCGTTATCGCGGGCTGATCGACGGACTGCTGCGCGGCGGCGATCACTATCTGTTGCTCGCTGATTACGCTGCCTATGTTGCGGCGCAGGCTCGAGTGGACACTCTTTTCCGTAACCCTGAGATGTGGGCTGCAGCGGCCATTCGCAACGTTGCGGGTATGGGCGTTTTCTCTTCGGACCGAGCTATCGGCGAGTACGCGCGAAGAATTTGGCGGGTGGAGCCGCGCCGGTGAACGAGTGATGCTCGCCGAGGCGGACGTCGATGCGCTGCGCAGCGCTACTCATAACGATCCGTTCGCCGTGTTGGGTCCGCATCGCGCCGCGGAGGGTCGCTACGCCATCCGCGTGTTTCTGCCCGGTGCGTCGCAAGTTACCGCGGTGGCCATCGACTCGAAACATCGCAAGCGATTGCAACGGCGCGCGGGTAGCGACTTGTTCGAAGCCGATGTCGATGCAGCATGGGCACAGCGCTACCGGCTGAAGGTTGAGTGGCAGAGCGGTGGCGATTCTCTGCTCGAGGATCCTTATCGCTTCGGTGCGTTTCTGGCCGACACCGACCTGTGGTTGTTCGCTGAGGGTACGCTGCTGCGGCCCTGCGAGGCGCTCGGGGCGAGGTCACTCGAGCTCGATGGCGTAGCCGGCACAGCCTTTGCGGTATGGGCTCCGCGGGCCTCACGCGTGAGCGTGGTCGGCGATTTCAATCTTTGGGATGGCCGGCGGCATCCGATGCGCCGTCGGCATCCGACAGGCATTTGGGAGATCTTTCTACCCGGCGTGGCGGCTGGTGCCCGCTACAAGTACGAGTTGCGCAGCGCTGCAGGCGAACTGCTGCCGCAGAAAGCAGATCCTTACGCACTGCAGGCCGAGTTGCGCCCCGCCACGGCCAGCATCGTCGCGCCGCTGCCGCCGCGTGTCCGTCTGCCCGCGCAGCGTCAGCGCGCAAACGCACTCGATGCACCGATCAGCATCTATGAAGTGCATGCCGCCTCGTGGCGACGACCGGGCGGGAGTGCGGGCGCTGTCCTCGAATGGGATGCTTTTGCCGACGAACTCATACCGTACGTGAGTGAGCTCGGCTTCACGCATGTGGAACTCTTGCCGATCACCGAGCATCCGTTCGATGGTTCCTGGGGCTATCAACCCATCGGCTTGTACGCACCGACGGCGCGACATGGTGACGCGGCGGGCTTTCGCCGTTTTGTCGAGCGTTGTCATGCGGCGGGGCTCGGTGTACTGCTCGACTGGGTTCCTGCACATTTTCCTGCCGACGCGCATGGCCTTGCGCGGTTCGACGGCTCTTCGCTCTACGAGTACGCCGATCCGCGCGAGGGCGTGCATCGTGACTGGAACACGCTGATTTACGATTTCGGTAAGCCCGAGGTTCGCGGTTTCCTGATCGGCAGTGCCTTGCATTGGCTGGAGCGTTTCGGGATCGACGGCCTGCGTGTTGATGCCGTGGCGTCGATGCTCTATCGCGACTACAGCCGCCCGCCGGGCGAGTGGTTGCCCAACGTGCATGGAGGCCGCGAGAATCTGGAAGCCATGGCTTTTCTGCGGCGTCTCAATGAAGTGGTGGGCCGTGAGTGTCCCGGCGCGGTGACCATTGCCGAGGAGTCCACGGCGTTTCCGGCGGTGTCGCGCCCCACGTATGCGGGTGGGCTCGGCTTCCACTACAAGTGGAATATGGGCTGGATGAACGACAGCCTGCGTTATATCGCGCGTGACCCGATTCATCGCAGATACCATCAGGACGAGCTGGCATTTGGCCTCATGTATGCGTTCAGCGAAAACTTCGTACTGCCCGTCTCGCATGACGAAGTCGTGCACGGCAAGGGCTCGCTGCTTGGACGAATGCCGGGTGATACCTGGCAACGCTTCGCCAATCTGCGCGCGTATCTCGGCTTCATGTTTGCGCACCCGGGCAAGAAGCTCTTGTTCATGGGCTGCGAGTTCGCTCAGCCGCAGGAGTGGAATCACGATGGCGAGCTGTCATGGTCCTTGCTGCAGCAGCCTGAGCACCGTGGTGTGCAGCGTCTGGTTCGTGATCTGAACCACTTCTATCGACAGACGCCTGCGTTGTACGAACGTGATGCGGAGGCAGCCGGTTTCGAGTGGTTGACGCACGACGATGCAAGCCATTCGGTCTACGCTTTTTTACGCCGTGGTCGGGATCCCAAGACTGCGGTGCTGGTCGTGTGCAACTTCACGCCCACCGCGCACGAACACTATCGAGTCGGTGTACCGGGACCGGGTACAGCGCGCGAGTGTCTGAACACGGACGCAGCCTGCTACGGCGGCAGCAATGTGGGTAACGAGTCGGCGGCACGGGCGGCCGAAGCGCAGCCCGCGCAGGGTCGGGCCTGGTCGCTCAGTTTGCGTTTGCCACCACTGGCTGTGCTGTTCATGCACTGGGAGCAGCAATGATCGGCCGCGGCCGTCGCTATCCGCTGGGAGCGAGCGTCACGCCGCGAGGCGTCAACTTCGCGGTGTTCTCTGCACATGCCACGTCCATCGAGGTGTGTGTTTTCGATTCGACGGGCGAGCATGAGCTGCAGCGCTTCGCCTTGCCGGCGCGTACGGGCGACATCTGGCACGGCGAGTTATCGGGCGCCGGTGTCGGACTCGTCTACGCGCTGCGAGCCGCTGGACCCTGGCAGCCTGAGGCGGGTCACCGTTTCGATGCCTCGATGCTGCTCCTCGATCCCTGCGCACGCGAAATTCTCGAAGGTGACCTGCGCAAGGCGCGCGTGGTCCGCGACGAGTACGACTGGGGCGACGACGCGAGACCCGAACATGCTCGGGAGGATCTCGTGATCTACGAGCTGCATGTAAAGGGATTCAGCATGCTGAACCCGCTCGTCCCGCCCGCGCTGCGCGGCAGCTATGCGGCGCTGGCCCATCCGGCGTCAGTGGCCCATCTGCGCTCACTCGGTATCACGGCCGTGAGCCTGTTGCCCGTGCATCAGCACCTCGACGAACCGGCACTCGTGAGTCGTGGCCTAGTCAATTATTGGGGCTACAACACGCTCGGATTTTTCTGCGCAGACTGGCGCTATGCGAGTGCCGCGAGCCGCGCGGCGCCCGACCCGGGGCGCGCGCTGCGCGACGAGTTCCGCGACATGGTCAAGGCCCTGCATGCGGCGGGCATCGAGGTCATCCTTGATGTGGTGTTCAACCACACCTGTGAGTCCGATGAGCACGGACCCACGCTCAGCTGGCGCGGCCTCGACAATGCATCGTGGTATCGGCTGGAGTCGCCACCGCCGCTGCGCTACGCCAACGACACCGGCTGCGGGAACACGCTCGATCTGCGTCATCCGCGTGTGCTGCAGTTCGTCATGGACTCGCTGCGGTTCTGGGTCGCCGAGATGCACGTCGACGGCTTCCGTTTCGATCTTGCACCGGTACTGGCGCGGGGCGACCACGGCTTCGATTCAAAGGGCCCGTTTTTCCAGGTCATCGCGCAAGATCCCGTGCTCGCTCACGCGCGCCTCGTCGCCGAACCTTGGGATGTCGGCCACGGCGGCTATCAGCTTGGCGCTTTCCCCCGCGGCTGGCTCGAGTGGAACGACCGCTTCCGCGATACTGCACGGCGCTGGTGGATCACGGGCGAGGCGACGCGTGGCGAGTGGGCGCAACGTCTGTGCGGATCGGCCGATACGCTACAGCATCGCGATCGCGAGCCGACCGATTCGGTCAACTACGTGGTGTCGCACGACGGCTTTACGTTGCGCGATCTGGTGAGTTACGCGGAGCGTTGTAACGAGGCAAACGGCGAGCACAACCGCGACGGGCACACGGCCAATCACAGCCGAAACTATGGCGTCGAGGGCGACACCGACGAGCCGCGAATCCGCGAACGTCGCGACCGCGTGCAGCGCGCGCTCCTCGCCTCGGTGCTGCTGTCGCAAGGCACACCGATGCTCGCTGCCGGCAGCGAACTTGGGCATACCCAACGCGGCAACAACAACGCCTATTGTCAGGACGGCCCCTTGAGTTGGCTCGATTGGGCGGGGGCCGATGCCGACTTGCAGCGATTGGTGCAGCGAGTTGCGCAGGTGCGCGAGCGATATCGACCGTTCGCCAATGCCTGGTACGTGGGTGATCATCAAGGCGATGGTGGCTACGACATCGGTTGGTTCGGTCGTGAAGGCGAGGCGCTCGAGACGCACCAGTGGCACCATCCGCAGTCGCGGGTACTCGGCGTGCATCTGCAAAAAACCGGTAGCGCCAACTCGCAACTGCAGGTGTACCTGCTGCTCAACGCTGAGGCGGAGGCTGCGCATGCCGTGTTGCCGCACGGGGCTTGGCGGGTGGTGCTGGATACCAGCCGTGCAGATGGAGCGCCGGAATCATCGGGTTTCGAGCCGGTGGCTGCGGCTCAGCCGTTGCGTATATCCGTGGCCGCCGAGAGCCTGCTGATGCTGGTGCAGGGAGAGGACTCATGAGATTGCCGCGTTCGAGCGGGATACTGCTGCACCCGACCAGCCTGCCCGGGCCGCATGGCTCGGGTGATCTCGGCGCGGCGGCGCGGCATTTCATCGATTGGCTCGCCGTGGGCGAGCAGCGTCTGTGGCAGGTCCTGCCCTTGGGCGGCATCGGTCCCGGCAACTCGCCCTACATGAGCGACTCGGCCTTTGCGGGCAACCCGCTGCTGATCGATCTGCAGGAACTGCAGCAGCACGGTTGGCTGCGTGAGGAAGAACTTGAGCCCGCTGACGGATTCAGCGCACAGCGGGTGGACTACACGATTGTCGTGCCCTGGCGTCTGCAGCGTTTGCAGCGTGCCGCCGAGCGTTTCTTCGATCAAGCCGACGCAGCGGCGCGCGCGCAGTACGAGGAATTCTGCACGCGTGAGGCCGAGTGGCTCGATGACTACGCACTGTTCAAGGCGCTTGAGACCGCAGCGGCGGGACAGAGCTGGCAGCAGTGGCCGAGCGAGCTCGCGCGCCGCGAGTCTGCGGCGCTGCAGCGTGCGCGACGACGTTATGCGGACCCAGAGCGGGTTCAGCGTTTCATCCAGTGGTGTTTCTTCCGGCAGTGGCAGACCGTTCGCGATCATGCTCGCAGCCGCCGCGTTCAACTCGTGGGTGATGCGCCGATTTTCGTCGCCGCCCAAAGCGCCGATGTGTGGGCGCACCCGGAGCTCTTCGAGCTGGATGCCGAGGGCTGGCCTTGCGCCGTTGCCGGCGTGCCGCCCGATTACTTCAGTGCCACGGGCCAGCGCTGGGGTAACCCGCTGTACGTGTGGCCGGCACACGCACGTGAGAACTACGCGTGGTGGATTGCCCGCATACGGCACGCCATGCGCTCATTCGACGTCCTGCGCATCGATCATTTTCGCGGCTTTGCGGCCTATTGGCGCGTACCGGCCGAGTCGCCCACAGCGGTCGATGGCCACTGGATCGAAGGGCCGGGCCATGCGTTGTTCGATGCGCTCGCGCAGGAGTTGGGTCCGTTGCCGATCATCGCCGAGGATCTCGGCTTGCTGACCGAGGATGTGATCGCACTGCGTCGGCACTGCGGTTTTCCCGGCATGAAAGTGCTCGGTTTCGCCTGGGACGGTGATCCGGACAACGTCATGCTGCCGCACCATTACACGCCCGACACGGTGGTCTATACCGGTACCCACGACAACGACACGATCTGCGGCTGGTGGGCGGGTTGCGATCAAGCGGTGCGACGACAGGTGCGTGAGTATCTGCAGATCGACGGGCGGCAGATTCACTGGGATTTCATCCGTGCCGCCTGTGCCAGCGTTGCCGATACTGCGATCCAGCCGTTGCAGGACGTACTCGGTCTGGGCAGCGAGCACCGCATGAATACGCCCGGCGTCGGCGAGGGCTGCTGGGAGTGGCGGTTCAGTTGGTCTGAGGTTGGACCGCAGCCTGCCGAACGGCTCGCCGCCCTGGCCCGTACTTATGGCAGGATCGCGCCATGAACATAACCGAACTGCTGGCCGAGGTGTTCTGGGGCAACACGCTGCTGAACTGGATGCTCTCGCTCGCCGCGTTCTTCATCACTTTCACCGTGCTGCCTGCCGTGCGCGCCTTCGTGATGTCGCGGGCCCGACGCTTCAATACGATAGAGACGCGGGCCTCGACCGAGCTCGTGCTGCTGCTGATCACGCGGACCCGAGCGACGTTTCTGTTCATTGTCGCGATCTACGCCGCGGAGCGCTTTCTCACATTACCGGCTCGCATCGAGCAGATTTCGGCTGCCGTTATCGTTCTGGTGGCATGGATACAGATAGCGCTCTGGGGTGTCGCAGCGGTCGAGTTTGCTCTCGGTCAGCGCGAGGCCCGAAAAACCGCCTCCGGCGAGCAGCGGGAGACGGGTTCGATCAGCGTGCTGTTGTTCATCGCCCGGGTGGCAATCTTTGCTTTCGCGACCCTGCTTGCACTCGACAATCTCGGCGTCAACATCACCGCGCTGGTGGCCGGCCTCGGTATCGGCGGTATTGCCATTGCGCTTGCCGTGCAGACGGTGCTCGGCGATCTGCTCGCCTCCCTCTCCATCGCGTTCGATAAGCCATTTCAGCCCGGCGACCTGCTACGACTCGACGACATCGAGGGCACGGTCGAGCACATCGGCGTGCGCAGCACACGGCTGCGCAGCGTGAGCGGTGAACAGATCATCATCGCCAACGCGGATCTCCTGCGCAGTCGCCTGCGCAACCTCGGCCGTATGCCTGAACGGCGCATGTTGTTCACGGTGGGTGTCGCTTACGAGACTGCGCCTGCCAAGCTTGAGAAAGTGTCCTCGATTGTCGAGCAGGCCATCGGTAGCGTGGAAGGTACGCGCTTCGAGTACTGTGCTTTCAGGACCTTCAGCGACAGTTCGCTGAATTTCGAAATCGTCTATTTCGTGCCCGACTGGGATCTGGCACGAGGCCGCTTCGTTGCCATAAACGACGCCGTCAATCGCAGCATCCACGCCGCGTTTGCGCGCGAAGGGGTCGAGTTCGCCTATCCGACTCGCACCATCATCAACCGAGTCGCAACGAACCGATGAGCTCCGTCACGTTGCCGAGCTTGTGTTCGAGCAGATACTGCGCGATCCCCGCATTGATGGTCTTGCAACTCATCGGATCGTAAAACAACGAGGTGCCGACGCCCACCGCACTGGCGCCGGCGATCATGAACTCGATGGCATCGGTGGCGTTGACGATGCCGCCTTGGCCGATGATCGGCACGTTGTGTTTGCGCGCCACGTCGTACACCTGATGCACCTTCAGCAGCGCAATGGGCTTGATAGCGGGTCCCGACAGACCACCCTGCACATTGCCGATCACTGGGCGGCGCGTGCGGGCATCGATGGCCATGCCCATCAGCGTGTTGATCACCGACAGCCCATCGCTGCCGGCCTCGATGCACAGGCGGGCGTTTTCCTTGATGTCCGTCTGGTTGGGTGACAACTTCGTGATGATCGGCTTCTTCGTCGCTGCACGGCAGGCGGCCACGACTCGCGCCGACATTTCCGGATAGTTGCCGAAAGCCACGCCTCCTTCCTTGACGTTGGGGCAGGAGATATTGATCTCGATCGCATCGATGGGCGAGTCGTCGAAGCGACGGGTCACTTCCGCGTACTCCTCGATGGTCGAGCCCGAGACGTTGGCGATGAAACGCGTCTCGCTGAAATCGAGTGTCGGCAGGATCTGCTTCACCACGTGATCGGTGCCGGGGTTTTGCAGGCCGATGGCATTGAGCATACCCATGGGGGTTTCGAATACCCGGTGCGGCGGATTGCCGAGTCGCGGCTCGAGGGTAGTGCCCTTGAGTACGACCGCGCCACAATCGGTATTGGAAAAGCCTTCGATTCGGGTGTACTCCTCACCGAAGCCGACGCAGCCCGACAGCAGCACGATCGGTGAGGCGAACGACATGCCGAGGAAGCGATAGTGCAGCGAGTCGGCCGGGCCGGTGACGTCAGACATGCGCTAGATTATAGATCCTGCTCGCCAAAAAGACCGGGATCGCATGGCTCTTCACCGCAACGTTGCCCCATTGACCCTGCTGTTGCTGCTCGCGGGCTGTGCGTCGATGCCGCTGTCCAGCATGGTGCAGCTGGCCGCCATGGGCCGAGAGGGGCTCGAGCGCGTCGATCCGGCGCAGGTCCGGGTGCGTCTGTCGGTGTCGCAGGGCTTCGAAATCGATGTGAGTCGTGCGCGCTTGCGGCTGTCTGTGACGGCGCCAAGTGGCGCGTCGCGCGACGTCGACTTGTCACTGGAGCTGATCGAGCGTTCTCGCCTCGAGCGGTCGAACGGGTTACTGCGCCGCGCGACCCTCCAACCGACGTATCTGCTGCGGTTGACGCCGCAGAGCGCCGTGGAGTTGGCGGCACTGCGTCAGTGGCTGGCCACGCGTGAGCGGGGCACGCAACGCAGCTTCAGCGTCAGCGCGCCGTTTTCCAGTCGACCTGCGCAGGCGACATCGGTGACTTTGTGGGCCGATCTGAAGCTGTCGGCCGACGGCGCCTGGATCGCCCTGCTCGATGCCGCCGAGCTGCGCTTCAACAGTCGGTCGTAGTGCATCACGCAGAGCACCGAGCCACCATGTTTCGCATCGTACTGTTCGAGCCCGAGATCCCGCCCAACACCGGCAACGTCATTCGCCTGTGCGCCAACACAGGCGCCGAATTGCATCTCATCAAGCCGCTCGGCTTCGATCTCGATCGGCGCTCCGTGCGACGCGCCGGACTCGATTATCGCTGGATGACGGCGGTGCATGTGCACGAGAACTTCGCGGCATGCCGGCGCGCCATCGCCGAGGCTGAGGGTACCCAGCCGCCACATTGGTATGCCATCGAAACGGGAGGACGTCGTCGTTATGACGAGGCGCGCTATGTCGCTGGAGATGTGTTGCTGTTCGGATCCGAGCGGCGTGGCCTCCCGACTCCGCTGCTCGAGGAACTTGGGGAAGACGCCTTGCTCAGCATCCCGATGCGCGAAGGCAATCGCAGCCTCAATTTGTCGAATGCCGTGACGCTCGTGACCTACGAAGCGTGGCGGCAGAACAGCTTCGAGATACGGCCGGCTGCGGCGATACCGCCGCCCGGTGCGTGACGGACGTTCAGCGACTGAACTCGGCTTTGATTGGTCGCGACATCAGCGCCTTGACGACCTCTTGGGGAGGCAGGTTTTCGTACAGCAGACGGTAGATGCCTTCGCAGATCGGCATTTCTACCCCCTCGCGTTGGGCTACGCGCCGCACGGCCTTGGCCGCAAGGTACCCTTCGACCACCTGACCGATTTGCGCGAGTGCGGCATCAACGCTGGCACCGGCGGCGAGCAACAGACCGAAGCGCCGGTTGCGCGACTGGTCGTCCGTGCAGGTGAGCACGAGGTCGCCGAGTCCGGCTAGACCCATGAAAGTTTCGCGTTGCGCGCCGAGCGCCACGCCGAGACGAGTCATTTCGACGAGACCGCGGGTGATGAGCGCCACGCGAGTGTTGGCACCGAAGCCCAACCCGTCGGCGAGGCCGGCACCGACCGCCAGCACGTTCTTGATCGCACCGCCGACTTCGACGCCGACGATGTCGCTCGAAGTGTAGGCGCGGAAATTATCGGCCGACAGGCTCTGCGCCAATGATTGGGCAAAGGCTTCGTCGGCTGAGGCGATGGTCATCGCCGTTGGCAGCCCCTGCCCGACTTCCTGCGCGAACGTCGGACCCGACAACACGGCAAAGGGTCGGTCGGTACCGAGGATTTCTTTGGCGACCTGGTGTGGCAGCAGACCCGTGTCGAGTTCGAAGCCCTTGGTGGCCCAGGCGAGCCGCGCACTGCTGCTGAGCAATGGTGCCAGCTCGATGAGCACGCCGCGCAGGGCATGGCTCGGCACGGCAATGAGGATGTCGTTGACACCGGCGACGGCATCTTCCAGGCGATCCACGACGATCAGCGCATCGGGAAACTTCGCCTGCGGCAGGTATCGGGTGTTGCATCGCGCAGCCGCCATGGTCATCTGCTGCGCGGCATCACGACCCCACAGGCGGGTCGGATGTCCTGCCCGCGCAAACTGGATGGCGAGCGCTGTACCCCAGGAGCCAGCGCCAAGCACCGCGAGCGGCGTGGTCGCTTGCGGCATGCCCGTCAGCTATTGAGCGGCGCTTGGGCGCCCTGACTCTCGGCCAGTGAGCGTGCGTAGAGCACGTCGAAGTTGACCGGCGGCAGCAACATCTGCGGGAAGCCGCCCTGGGCAACGAGGTGCGAGACCATGGCGCGCGCATAGGGAAACAGCACGCTCGGTGCGATGCTCGCTACGGCACGACGATAATCTTCGTCACTGAGGTTGCGCACGCCGAAGATACCGGCCTGCTTCACTTCGACGAGGAAGGCGGTCGAGTCACCGTTCTTCGCGGTGACGCTCACGGTGAGCACCACTTCGCGCATTTCGGGCGAAACCGACTCGGCGGCCGTGTTCAGATCGAGGTTGATCTGTGGATTCCACGAGCCATCGATGCGCGGCCCCTTGGGCGCCTCGAAGGAGCAGTCCTTGAGGTAGACGGACTGCAAAGAAAACTCGGGAGCATCAGCCTCGCCCTGCGGCGGGTTGGCGCCATCGGCGCGCGGATCCGGATCAGCCATGGTTTTGAGCCTCTTGGGAAACGAGCAGCGGATCGAGTCCGCCTTGGGCATCGAGTGCGTGCAGATCGTCGCATCCGCCGACATGCACATCACCCACGAAAATCTGCGGCACCGTGCGGCGGCCGCTGCGCGCGATCATCTGTTCCCGCAGCGCGGGATCACGGTCGATGTCGATCTCCTCGAACACCACCCGTTTGCGCTCGAGCAGTGCACGCGCTCTGGAGCAGTAAGGGCACCAGCCGGTCGCATACATGACGACCTTCGCGGTCTGGGCGCTCATGCGCTTTTCTGTGACAGCGGCAGATTCTCGGTGCGCCAAGCCGCCAGTCCACCGCGCAGGTTCAGAGCCTGCTTGAAACCCTGACCGGCGAGCACGCGCGCGGCTGAGGCGCCGAGGGAGCCCGATTCGCAGTACACGATCACGGGCTTTTCTTTGTACTTCTTGAGCTTGTCCCCGGCGAGGAGGATCTCGGCCGAGTCCATGCGCCGCGCACCGTTGATGTGGCCTTGGGAAAACTCTTCGGCCTTGCGCAGATCGATGACCAGGGCGCCCTGGTTCTGCAGACGGATCAGATCCTGGGCGGAAACCCCTGCGAACGAGTCGCGTCGTACCTTGACTTCGAAAACGATGACGAGCAGCGTCGCAACGGCCGCCATCGACACGAGCCACGGGTGGTTGGCGATGTAATCGGGCAGATTTTCCATGCGCCGGATTATACAATTTCGGTCGATGCGCGGCCCGATCATCGCCCTGATGCTGATTTCCTCGATCGTGACCGCCGCGACGGTCTCGTTCGCCCAGGATGCCGCCAAGGCGGAAGCGGAACTGAAGCAGCTGCAGGCCGAAATCGACCGCATCCGTAACCAGGTCGCCCGGGATGCGGCCGAGCGTGACCGGCTCGCCCGCAGTCTGCGTACCGCTGAAAAGGCTGCGGCCGGGGCGCGTACCGAGCTCGAGCGTCTGCGTGCCGAGCGCCTCGATCGGGAAAAGCGGCGCGAGCAGCTGGCCGGCGAGCGTCGCGAACGCGAGTCCGACCTGGCCAGCGAGCGACGACAGTTGGCCGCACAGATGCGCACCGCCTATCTCATTGGTCGCGAGGAGCCGCTGAAACTTTTCCTGAACCAGCAGGATCCGGCCAAGGCAGGTCGAATGTTGGCTTACTACGGCTACTTCGGTCGCGCGCGGGCCGAGCAGCTAGTCGCGATCGAAGACAACGTCCGGCAGATCTCCCAGCTCGATGCGGGTCTAGCCACCGAGCAGGAGCAAATCGCACAGCTTGAGTCGCGGCAGAGCACGGAAGTATCGAGGCTCGATAAGGCGCGTAACGAACGTGGGCAGGTGTTGACGGCACTGACCGCCGAGTCGAAAGCCCGCGCCGCGTCGCTCGAGCGTATGCAGCGCGAAAAAGCCGCTCTCGAGAAGCTGTTGCGAGAACTGCGTCGCGCCAGCAGCCGGTTTCCCACCGACAGCAAGAGCCCGTTTACCGGCATGCGCGGCAAGTTGGCTTGGCCCGCCAGCGGTAAGCTGGTTGCGCGCTTCGGGCAAAAACGTGCGGGTGCCGTGAAATGGGATGGCGTGATGATTTCGGCGCCGCGCGGCACGCCGGTGCGCGCCGTGTACCGGGGTCGGGTCGTGTACGCCGACTGGCTGGCCGGGCTCGGTCTGCTGCTGATCATCGATCATGGCGGCGGTTACCTCAGTCTCTACGGACACAACGAGCAGTTGTATCGCGCGGTCGGCGATCAGGTCGGTCCCGGGGACACCGTGGCGAGCGTGGGTGATTCGGGCGGGCGTGCTGCGCCCGAGTTGTATTTCGAGATCCGTCAGGCGGCTCGTCCCATTGATCCGGCGCCGTGGTTCAAGGACCGCCAGCCGTGAGGCGGGGCGATAGACTGCGGGGCAGGAGGCGCTTGCGGCGATGAAGCGAGGGTATCTGTGGCTGACTGCAGCAGGCGCTCTCGCGTTCGGCCTTGCGCTCGGTTGGCTGTTGCGTGCCGATCGGTCGCCGACGGCCGCTGCACCACCACCACCTGCGCGGTCGGTGGTGGCCTCTGCCGCCGCGTCTGAGGCGTTCGAGCCACTGCCGGAAATCATGGCGCAGATCCGTCGCGAGTACGTCGACGAGCTCTCTGCCGCACAGCTGCTCGAGCGTTCGGCACGCAGCATGGTCGCCTCGCTCGATGCGCACTCGGCCTTGCTCGATCAGCGTGAATACGAAGAGTTGCGACGCGGTGTCGCTGGCAGCTATCCCGGCATCGGCATCGAGGTGACAGCCGTTGATAACGCCATTCGTGTGCTACGACCCTTGCCGGATTCGCCGGCCGCGCGCGCGGGGCTGCTCGCGGGCGATGTCATCCTGCGCATCAACGGCGAGCCGGTGGGTGCGAACGTGGGTGCCGCCATCGAGCAGATGCGCGGCCCGGCCGGTTCGCTCGTCAAGCTGACCGTGCGGCGCGCCGTCGGTAACGAACTCGTCGATCTGGTGTTAGAGCGCGCGCGTGTCGAAGTTCACAGCGTCACGGCTGATACGCTCGCGCCGGGCTATGCTTACCTGCGGATCGCAGCGTTCAGCGACACGACCGTGGCCGATTTCGAACGAGCCATCGCGGCCCTGCGACGCGAGCCGCCGCTGCGCGGGGTGTTGATCGACGTGCGTAACAATCCGGGCGGTGTGCTCGAGGCCGCGGTCGGTGTGGCTGACGCCTTGCTTGTGGCCGGGACCATCGTGCGAGCCGAGGGGCGCGGTGCGAACGCCCGCTTCACGCTGCAGGCGCAGCCCGGGGAACTGCTGCCGGGTGTCGCCGTTGCGGTACTGATGAACGGCGCTTCGGCATCGGCTGCCGAGATCCTCGCCGGCGCTTTGAAAGACAACGATCGCGCGCTGCTCGTCGGGCAGCGCACCTACGGCAAGGGTACGGTGCAGAGCATTATTCCGCTCTCGCAGGGCCGCGCGCTTAAACTCACGACGTCGCGCTACGCCAGACCTTCCGGCGAGTTCATCGACCAGAAGGGTATCGAGCCCGACGTGTATCTTCCGGGGCCGGAAACGGCTTCCACGGATCCGGCCATCGACGACGAAGTGCGTTTCACGCTGCGCGAATTGCAGCGGCGCACCCTGACTGCCAAGGCGAAGCGCAAATGATCGAACTGCTGACCTGGTTCATGGATTTCATTCTGAATCTCGACGAGCATCTCGTGGAGTTGCTGCAGCAATACGGCGTATGGCTGTATGCCATCCTGTTCCTGATTGTCTTTGCGGAAACGGGCCTTGTGGTCACGCCGTGGCTGCCGGGCGATTCGCTACTGTTTGCAGTCGGGACGCTCGCTGCCATCGATACGAGCGGTACGCTCGATGCGACGACAGTCGGTGCCCTGCTGATCGTTGCGGCGATCCTCGGCAACAGTTGCAACTACGCGATCGGTCGTTGGCTGGGGCCGCAGGTGTTCAGCGGCCGCTACCGCTTTCTGAAGACCGAGTATCTGCACAAGACTGAGGAATACTTTATCCGGCACGGTGGCAAGACCATCGTGCTGTCGCGGTTCCTGCCGATCTTGCGCACCTTCGCCCCGTTCGTCGCCGGTGTTGGTCGCATGCACTACGGCCGGTTTCAGGCCTTCAACGTCAGTGGCGCCATAGCCTGGGTGGTGATCTTCCTGGGCGGTGGTTACCTGTTCGGCAACATCCCGATCGTGAAGAACAACTTCGGCATCGTCACGCTGCTCATCATCGGCGTGTCGCTGATCCCTGCGATCCTGCTTACAGTGCGCCGAACGCCCCGATGATGCCGCCGATCAATAGCGCGAGCGTCGCGAGCGTCGAGAGGCCAAAGCCCGCGCTGCGTTTTTCGGCAGCCTTCACGTAACCGACGAAATACATCGCGCGACCGACGATGAATACGGCGCCTAGGATGGCTGCCAGATCGCTGTTGACGAAGGTTGCAAAGGACCACAGTGCCGGGATGAAGATCACCAGTTGCTCGAGCGTGTTCATTTGCGCGCGGTAGTAGCGCTCGAAGTCCGGCTGACCGCTGGTGGCAGGAGCCTTAACGCCGAACTTGTAGCGGGCGCGACCGACGGCGATCGTGAAGACGAAGTACTCCACCAAAGCCAGCAGCATGATCATATGAACTTTTGCCATGTTTCCCCCTCTCACAGGTGAGTCATCACGACGGAGAGCATAACGCGATGGCACAATACCCTGCAGAGAAATCCACCAAGGTGCGTCCATGACCGGATTCGTATTGCGCGCTGTCATCGCCGCATTCGGGCTCTGGCTCGCCACGCTATGGGTGGACGGCCTCGTCATCGACGATTCGATCAGTTTGCTGTTGTCGGCTGCCTTGCTGGGTATCGTCAACGCCTTCGTACGCCCCGTGACGATCTTCCTTACCCTGCCTGTAACCGTGGTGACGCTCGGCTTCTTTCTGCTCGTGGTCAACGCGGGAATGCTGGCCCTCGTGGCCGCCCTCGTACCAGGGTTCCACATCGATGGGTTCTGGACCGCATTTTGGGGCTCACTGCTCGTCAGCCTGACGGGCTGGGTCGGTTCGTGGTTCATCGGCCCGCGCGGCTTCGACCGGTTGAAGCCCCGCTGACATGGGCCTGCGCCGCTGTGTGTCGCTCGGCTGTGCGCTGTGGCTGGCAGCGACCGTATTCGCAGGGCCACTGCACGCCGAGGATCTGAGCTTCACCGGTTATGCGCGTGATCGGCAAAGCGGTGCGCTGCTTTACGTCGAATCGCATCTGGTGCGCAGTTTCGGCAAGGTGGGCGAGACGCGCATCGTGTCGTACCGCTGCAGTGCCGAGGGGCCAGCTTTCGCGCGCAAGGAGCTCACTTATGGCGCCGTGCGTGAGGAGCCGGAGTTCACCTTCGTCGATGCGCGTAGCGGCTACACCGAAGGCTTGCGGCGTACGGCGGAGGGCCCGCGTGTATTCCAGCAGGACAACGCACGCAGTCCTCGCCGCGAAGCACGTATCCCGGCGAATGCCGTAATCGTTTCGGATGCCGGTTTTGACGAATTCGTGCGCCAGCACTGGTCGGAACTCGAGGCGGGCAAAACCGTACGGTTCCCGTTTCTCATACCGAGTCGTCTCGACTTCCTCAACTTCAAGGTCAAGAAGGATCGCGACACCCGCGTCAACGACGCGCCGGCGAGTGCGATACGTCTTAATTTGTCCGGTGTGCTCGGCTGGTTTCTGCCGTACATCGAAGTGACGTACCGCAAGTCCGATCAGACCTTGTTGCGGTATGAGGGGCTCACCAATATTCGCAAGGACGATGGTGGTAATCACGTGGCGGTCATCACCTTCCCGCCGCGCGAACGCAAGACGGTAGCGGCCGTCGATCTGGCGCGCGCCCGCAGCGAGACGCTGGTCGCACGCTGCCCCTAGATCGCACCCAGGCAGCCCGAGCTGCTGGCCCCCTAAGTCGTGCCGCCCGGTGCGCTCGTGGCGGGCGCGGATCGCATCCGCGATGAGTGGATCAGCAGCAGGCCGCCGAGCACGATCAGCGTACCCACGATGCGCAGTGCGCCGAGCTGCTCATCGAGTACCCACCAACCGAGCAAAATGGCGATCACCGGATTGACGAAGCCGTAGGTGGCCAGTTGCGCGGGCGTGACGTTTACCGACAGCCAGGCAAACGCGGTATAGGCGACGCAGGAGCTGAACACGATCATGTACGCGAGCGCGGCAAGGCCCTGGAAGTCCCACTGCCATCGGTGTGTGTCGCCGAATAGCAGCGCGAGCAGCAGCATCATCAACCCACCACACAACATGTGCAGAGCGGTAAAGCTCATCACGTCGAGCGATGTGTTGACGTTGCGCAGATAGATGGTGCCTGCTGACCAGCCTAGGCAACCGACGAGGATCGATAGCGTCGGCCACAGGGCCGAGGGCGCGGTGGTTTCGGCGCCCGCTGATGCGGGCAGTGCGATGAGCACCGTGCCACCGATGCCAATCAGCAGGCCGAGGGCGCTGCGCGGTGAGATGGGCTCCGCGCGGGCGCCGAGCAGACCGAGCACGGGGATCCAGAAAGAAGAAGACACGCTGAGCAGTGCCGCTTGATAGGAAGGCACGTGCTGCAGGCCCCAGACTGAAGCGCTGTTGGATATGAATACGACGCACAAGCCCACCACGGCGATGTGGCGCCATTCGCGTCCGGTCGGTCGTGCGATCGACTCCCCGCGTTGCCTGCGCAGCAAAGAGGCGACGGTGAACAGCAACAGACCGCCAGTGATGAAGCGCACGGCGCCGAAGAGGAACGGGGGCAAAGCCATCACGCCTAGTTTGGTGACGAGATAGCTTGAACCCCAGACAAGGTAGACGATGGCGAAGCTGAGCAGCAGCTTCGCCCGTCGGGACAGACTCGCTGGATTCAACGCGCCGGGGGCGGTGTGCTGCCGCCTCGATCAGCACTCATCGCGGTGCGGTACAGCCATGCGCCGAGAACCGCGAGTACGAGCAGGCCGAGGCTCTCGCCAAACTGCAGCGACGGCGGCAGTGCGAGCACATCCGCACGGCCCGAAGTGACGATGGGAATGGCGATGCCGATGCCCATCAATGCTTCGCCGGTGATGACGCCTGCGGCAAACAGCAGCCCCTTGCGATTGGCGCGCTCGAGACCCGCCTGATCCGTGCCACGACGTCGCAGGTGACGTTCGACGAGGTGTGCAATGACGCCGCCGATGAAGATCGGCGTCATCAGTTCGAGCGGCAGGTAGATGCCGACGGCGGCAGCGAGCACGGGCGTGCGAAAACTCGAGCCGCGAGCCTTCAGCGTTTCGTCGAGCACGATGATGGCGACACCGATCAGTGCGCCGATCGCAATCATGTCCCACGGCAGTTGACCGCCGAACAGACCCTTCGACACCGAGGCCATCAGCGTGGCCTGCGGTGCAGGCAGCGGTTTGGGGTGAGCGTCGGTCGCCACGCCGATGCCGTAGGCGTCGGCGAGCAGATTGAGTACGGGCGCCATGACGAGGGCGCTGCTCGCAGCGCCGATCGCCAGCATCACCTGCTGACGCCAGGGCGTCGCGCCGACGATGTAGCCGCATTTCAGATCCTGCAGGTTATCGCCGGCGATGCAGGCGGCGCAGCAAACCACCGCGCCGATCATCACTGCGGCGACCGGACCGATGCTGCTCTCCGGGCCCATCATGAGCAGCAGCATGACCGCCGAGAACAGGATGGTGGCGATGGTGATGCCCGACACCGGGTTGTTGGAGGATCCCACGAGACCCGCCATGTAGGCTGAGACCGAGCAGAACAAGAACCCGGTGACCACCATCACGATGGTCATCGGCAAACTGACCGCGAAGTTGCCGACAATCGCCTGATAGAGCGCGGCCAGTGGCAGCGTGAACAGTACGATGCCGATCAGCACGGACTTCATCGGCAAGTCCTGCTCGGTGTGCGCGACTGCAACGCCCGCAGCACTCGCGCGTGCGGCAGCGAGACCGCTGCGCACGCCGGAGGCCAGCGAGTGACGCAAGGACACGAGCGCCCACATGCCACCGACCAGCATGGCACCTACGCCGAGATAACGAATCTGCTTCGACCACAGCAGGCCGGCGAGCTCCTCGGCAGGCAAGCCTGCGGCGATCGTGGAGAGTTCTGCGTTGCTGGGCAACACGAACGCGGCGTAGACGGGAATAGCGATGTTCCAGGACAGCATGGCCCCGGCCAGCACGACGATGCCGACGTTGAGACCCACGATGTAGCCGACGCCAATCAGTGCGGGCGACAGATTGGTGCCGAAGTAGGCGAGATACTTGCCAAAGAATCCGGCGCTCGCCGCGGCGTCGGGGATCAGGCGCAGTCCGCTCGCCGCGGCGAGCTTGGCGAACGCACCACCGAGCGCAGACAGGCTGAGGATGCGGATACCTTCGGAGGGGTTCTCGCCGGTCTTGAGGACTTCCGCGGCGGCCTGGCCTTCAGGGAAGGCGAGTTTCTGCTCCACGATCAGCGCGCGGCGCAGCGGTACCGAGAACAGTACGCCGAGGATGCCACCGAGACCTGCGATCGCGAGGACCCAGGAATACTTGAAGTCCTGCCAGTAGCCGAGGATCACGAGAGCCGGAATGGTGAAGATCACGCCGGAGGCGATCGATGAGCCTGCCGAGGCGCCCGTTTGCACGATATTGTTCTCGAGAATGCCGCCACCGCCCAGCGCGCGCAGCACCGCCATCGAGACCACGGCGGCAGGAATCGCCGAGGCGATGGTCATTCCGGCGAATAGACCGAGATACGTGTTGGCCGCGGCCAGAATCATCGCGAGCACGATCGCGAGCGTGATCGCGCGGAACGTCAGCTGCGGGGGCAGCGCCGCTGACGGCGTGCTCACTTTTCGTCACCCGCAAGCTTGCGCAGCATCGGCGAGGCAAGAATCAGCACGAGTCCCGCGCCGCCGGCGATGAAGCACATCTGCAGGAACTGGCTGGGCATCTCCGCCGCGGCTGCACCGCCCACGTGACCGCCGATCAGTCCGGCGAGCGCGTTGCCGACGGCGACGCCGAGAAACCAGGTGCCCATCATCTGCCCGACGTAGCGCTTCGGTGCCAGCTTGGTGACGTTCGAGAGCCCGACGGGCGAGAGGCACAGTTCGCCGAAGGTATGCAGCATGTAGGTGAGCAGCAACCAGGTGGGCGCGACCTTGCCGCCCGTGGACACCACAAGCTGCGCCGCCCACATCATCACCAGAAAGCCGATGCCGACCAGCACCAGCGCCAGACCGAACTTGGCGGGTGAGGACGGATCGAGATTGCGCTTGCCGAGTTCGACCCACAGCCAGGCAAAGAACGGCGCGAAGATCACGACGAAAATCGGGTTAGCCGACTGGTACCACGCCGCCGGGTGTTCGTTGTCATCGAACAAGTGGCCGAGCCAGGAACGATCCGTGTAGTCCTGCGCGAAGAGGTTGAAGGTTGTTGCAGCTTGCTCGAAGCCAGCCCAGAACAGTGCCGCGCAGAGAAAGAACACGCCGATCAAGGCGACGCGCTTCTTCTCGTCCGAGTTGAGACCACCGAAGACGAATACGTAGATGAAGAACAGGAAGCCGAGTGCAACCATGCCGGAGGCAAAGAGCTGGGCGAGTGCGGTGATGCCGACCGGGATCGTGCCCGTGTAGAGCAGTACGGCGACCACGGCGACCACGACTGCACCGAGCGCTACGTTGCGCCAGCCCTTGCTGCGTTCGGCATCGGTCACGCCTTGCGGAGCAAGGCCGGCGTTGCCGAGGTAGTGTTCGGTCATGCGGTACTGCAGTACGCCGATCAGCATGGCGGCGCCCGCGCAAAAGAATCCGGCTCTCCAGTTCCACGATTCGCCGATGGTGCCCGCGACGAACGGGGCAAGCAGCGCACCGAGGTTGATGCCCATATAGAAAATCGAAAAGCCTGCATCGCGTCGCGCACCCGGCTGACCCTCGTAGAGCGCGCCGACGATGGCCGAGATGTTGGGCTTGAGCAGACCCACGCCGATCACGATGACCGCGAGGCCGAGATAGAACACGCTGGGACCCGCGGGCACGGCGAGCAGGAAATTCCCGAGCGCGATGATGATGCCGCCCCAGTAGACTGCGCGGCGTTGGCCAATCAGACGGTCGGCGATCCAGCCGCCCGGCAGCGAAAACAGGAACACGGCGCCGGTGTAGAGACCGTAGATGGCACCGGCGGTTTCGCGGTCCACGCCGAATCCCGGATTGGCGTCGGTGGTGGCGGCCACCAGGAACAGCACCAGCAGCGCGCGCATCCCGTAGTAGGTAAAGCGCTCGAAGAACTCGGTCATGAACAGCGTCGCGAGCCCGCGCGGATGCCCGAGAAAAGTCTTGTTCGAGGAATCGTTCATTGGATGTCAGCCCCCCGCAAAGTGCTGCCGAGTGTGCGTGATCCCGGGTGTTGGCGGCAAGGCAGCCGCCGAGGCTCAGGCTTCGGCTTCGTCAGCCTCGGCCTCGCTCTTGCGACGCATGCGATCCATCAGCCGCGCCATCACCAGACCGCTCTCGTAGAGCAGATACATCGGCACGGCCATGATGGTCTGCGAGATGGCGTCGGGTGGTGTGAGCAGTGCGGCTACGACGAAGATGCCGATCAGCACGTAGCCGCGCACTTCGGCGAGCTTCTCCACGCCGACGAGGCGGGTCAGCACCAGCAGCACCACGACCACGGGCACTTCGAAAGCCAAGCCGAAGCACAGGAACATGGTCAGCACGAAGTCCATGTAGCTCGTGATGTCGGTCATCATGCGCACGCCGGCCGGCGTGGTGTTGGCGAAGAACTGGAACATCACCGGGAATACCACGAAGTAGGCGAACGCGACGCCGGCGTAGAACAGCACCACCGATGACGCCAGCAGCGGCATGGCGAAGCGTTTTTCGTGACGGTACAAGCCCGGCGCGACGAACGCCCAGATCTGGTAGAGCACGTAGGGCATCGCCAGAAACAGCGCTACGAATAGGGCCAGCTTGAAGGGCGTCATGAAGGGGGAGATGACGCTGGTGGCGATCAGCGAGGAGCCCGCTGGCAATTGGTTGATGAGTGGCTGTGCGACCAGCGTGAACACGTCGTTCGCGAAGAACGCGAGCGGCACGAACACCAGGATCACCGAGAGGAACGCGCGCAGCAGCCGATCGCGCAACTCGAGCAGATGCGAGATCAGGGTGCCTTCGGCCAGTTGTTCAGGCTCGCCGCTCATCCTGTGGGGGTGTCTCAGTGTGCTGGGGCGTATCGGTGTGCTGGGGCGAGTCAGTGTGCGCGCCGGTCGCGGTGGGATTCAGGTAGTCGTCCACCGTGCCGGTGGCATCCATGAACGGCGGTGGTTCGGGGGGTGTTGTGTAGGTTTCGGTGGCGGCGGGCGCGTCGGCCGAACTCGCAGCCGCTGCAGCGGCGGTTGCGCCAGCCGGGGATGTTGTCGAGGCTGTGGTCGACGCTGGGGCGGAGGCTTCGCGCTCTTGCCGGCGTCGGGTGTTCTCGAGCGACTCTTCCTCGAGCTGCTCGCGGAACTGCCGTGCCATGGCGCGGGCACGACCCATCCAGCGGCCGATCTCGCCGACGACCTTCGGCAACTTCTCCGGGCCGAGCACGAGCAGCGCCAGCCCCATGATCAGCAGCAGTTCGCTGAATCCGACTTCGAACATGGTGATCTCGCCGGAGCCCGGCGACCCTCGTCAGGCGTTGCGGTCGGGGGTCTTCGCTTCGGCCGCGGCGGACTTGGCCGATTCAGGGAAATCGGCATCCGCCGCTTCCTGCTTGATCTGCTTGACGCTCTCGGCGGCGTCGCCGTCGTCCATGCCTTTCTTGAAGCCCTTCACCGCCGCACCGAGGTCCGCACCGATCGTGCGCAGTTTCTTCGCGCCGAATACCAGCAACACCACCAGCAAGATGATGATTAGTTCGCGCATTCCGATTCCCATAACGACCTCTGCTGTACCGCGTGTCTAAGGCCCCGATGATAGGACAAAAGAGCGGCAGAAATCCGTGAAAGTTCCGCTTCGTCCGGTTGGCCGATCGGGTGCTCAGGACGACCCTCCCGTCTGCAGCCAGAAGGTCACCGGCCCCTCGTTAACTAGCGCCACCTGCATGTCGGCGCCGAACCGGCCGGTCTCCACCCGTCCGTGTGCGGCCCTCGCAAGCTCGCAGAACCGCAGAAATAGCCGCTCGGCTTGCTCAGGGGGTGCGGCGGTGCTGAAACCGGGCCGGTTTCCCTTGCGGGTGTCGGCGGCCAAGGTGAACTGGGGCACGAGCAGCAAGCCGCCCGCCGTGTCGGCGAGCGAGAGGTTCATGCGGCCTTGCGCGTCGGGGAACACCCGATAGGCCAGCAGACGCTCCAGTAACCGCTGGGCGGCCTGCTCATCATCGGCCGGCTGGACGCCGATGAGGACCAGCAACCCCGCCTCGATCGCGCCAATACACTCTCCACCGACACGGACGCTGGCGCTCGAGACTCGTTGCAGCAGGGCGATCATGCGCGGTCCGTGGTGGCATTTCGGGCTGCGAAACCTTAACATCGCGGCCGGTTTTACGCTCAATTCGACTGGTTCTTGGGGGTTGCGGTGTCGAAGTTCCTCGTGGCGCTGTCCTTGATCGTGGCGATGGCCACTCCGTCGGCCTTCGCGCAGGCTGCCGGCAACGCCGAGCGGGGCGCGCGCCTCGCCTACACCTGTCTCGGGTGTCACGGCATTCCGAACTACAAGAACTCGTATCCCAACTACCGCGTGCCGAAGCTGCGCGGCCAGCATCCCGAGTACCTCGTGATTGCCTTGCAGGCCTATCGCTCAGGCGAGCGTAGCCACGCCACCATGCACGCCAATGCGGCGGGCTGGACGGATGAACAGTACGCGGACATCGCGGCGTTCCTGGCGGGGCCGGCTCTGCAGCCGGGCGCCATTGCCAAGCCGGTCGGCAAAGCTCCGGCAGCGGCCCAGACCTGCGTGGCTTGCCATGGCAACGACGGCCTCGGCATCACGCCGCAGTACCCGAACCTCGCTGGCCAGCACGCCGATTATCTCGAGCGGGCGCTGACCGACTACAAGAAGGGCGGTCGCAAGAACGCCATCATGGCGGGATTCGCGGCGCAGTTGTCGGCTGCAGACATCAAGGCGCTCGCCGCGTACTACGCGGCGCAGAAGCCGGGTCTCGAGACCTCGCGCCGCAAGTAACGGCCGCGCGCCTCAGCGCGCGGCGAGCTCCTCCAGAAATGTGGCCGCCGTCTTCAGGTAGAAGTCGCGGTTTGTTTTCTTGCGAAAGCCGTGACCCTCGTCCTTGGCCGCGAGGTACCACACCTCGCCGCCGTTGGCGCGCACTTGCGCGACCATCTGTTCACTCTCCGAGGCTGGCACGCGCGGGTCGTTGATTCCCTGCACGACAAGCAGCGGCTTGCGGATCATGTTCGCGCGGGTGAGCGGCGAGATGCGTTGCAGAAACCGACGCATGTCCGGGTCGCGCTCATCGCCGTATTCGACGCGACGCAGGTCGCGACGATAGCCCGCCGTGTTGGTGAGAAACGTGACGAAGTTGCTGATGCCGACCACGTCGATGCCGCCGCGCAGCCGCTCGCTGTAGGCGATCAGCGAGGCGAGCACCATATAGCCGCCGTACGAGCCACCCATCACCGCAACGCGCGAGGCGTCGAACTCGTTACGTGTGCCGATCCACACCAGCAACGAGCCGATGTCGCGCACCGAGTCTTCGCGCAGCCGACCGTTGTCGAGCATCGTGTAGCGACGACCGTAACCGGTCGAGCCACGCACGTTCGGCTGGATCACCACGTAGCCGAGTTCATTGACGAGATACTGCAGGAAGGCGTTGTAACCCGGGCGTGACTGGCCCTCGGGCCCACCGTGGATGTCGATCACGACCGGGTGCGGGCCTGCGCTGCGCGGACGGTAGACGAAAGCGGGGATCTGCCGCGGCTTGTTGCCATCGCGGTCCCAAGTCGGATAGCGGACGAGTTCCGCATCGACGAGGCGCGAGGGATCGAGCGGACCCATTTCGCTGCGGGTCCAGCGCGTTGCCTTGCGCGTCGGCAACTCGTAGGTCCATACGTCGCCCGGCGAGCGCGCGCTTTCGATGCTCATGCCGAGGGTGTTGCCCTCGCGGTTGAACCGCAGGTTGAAGATCAGGCCGTCGGGCAGGCCGTTCGGGCGCAGCGTCTCGGCAGCGCCGAGATCGAGAATGGCGAGCCGGCTGTAGCCGTCGACGTTGGCGACGTAAGCGAGATAGCGTCCGTCGGGCCCGACCTCGAAGTCGTCGATGTCCCACTCGAGCTCTGCGGTCAGCGTGCGCACGCTGCCGTCCTGCAAATCGATGTAGCGCAGCTGCTGGAATTCGCCACCGAGATCGGCCGTGAAAAACACGCCGCGGCCATCGGCCGAGAATTTTGCGCCACCGATGCCGGTCTGCGGCAGCGCGATCCTGCGGAACGCGCCGCTCGACACCTCCGCGACATACAGTTCCGCGTCGGTCACCGAGATGTAATTGACGAGCAGCAATCTTTGATCGTCGGGCGACCAGTCGGCCGGCGACCAGGTCTGGCCCTGCGAGGCCACCACGAGGCGCGGATTGCCGGTGCGGCTCACGTCGGCCACGTAGATGTCCTGCTGCGTGCCGTTGCGCGCATTGCCGTGAAAGGCGAGTCGCTTGCCATCGCGTGACCAGAGCGCACCGCCATGACGCGAGGTCCCGTCTGTGAGGCGCCGTTGGCTGCGATCGGCGAGCGAATACAGATACAACTGGGCGTTTTCGTTGCCACCCCGATCACGCGCGAATACGAACGTGCCCGGCCGTGCACCGGGTTGGCCGCGCGCACCCGTGGCCGGTTCGCTCTCGAAGGTGAGTTGCTCACGGTCGGCACCGGGTGCAGCGACGCGATGGATCTGCGCCACGTCACCGAAGCGCGTGCTGATCAGCACGCTGCCGTCGGCGAGGAAATCCTGGAAGCCGGCACTGCGGCCGGCGAGCCACGTGTCGAGGGTGCGGGTGACGCGTGCCGAATGGGCGGGTACGCCATCGAGCACGAGCGCGCCGAGCTCGGTGCGTTGCGGCGCGACGGGTTGGGTAGCGGCTGGGGTTGCGCCGAGCAGCACGAGGCTGGTCGCGAGCAGGGAAAGCAGGGTGCGTGCGGTGTATCGGTAGGTCATGTCTGCTATGTTGCCCGACCTTGCAACCGTGTCCAATGCTGCTGCGGAGCGCCCGATGGCCGACCCTCGTCTGAAACAAAAACTCGATGCCGGCGAGTTCATCGTGGCTCCGGGCGTCTTCGACATGATCTCGGCGATGCTGGCCGAGCGGGTCGGCTTCGATGCGGTGTATGCCTCGGGGTTCTGGCTCACGGCGTCGCACCTCGGCATCCCCGATGCGGGTCTTGCCACGTACACCGACATGCTCTCGCGCATCGCCAAGGTCGTCGAGAAGTCCTCGGCGCCGGTGATCGCCGATGCCGATACCGGCTTCGGTGGTCTGCTCAACGTGCAGCACACCGTGCGCGGCTACGAACGCGCGGGCGTCAGCGCCATCCAGATCGAAGATCAGGAGTTTCCGAAGAAATGCGGCCACACGCCGTATCGGCGCGTGATTCCGCTCGAGGACATGGTGGCCAAGGTGCGCGTTGCCGTCGATTCGCGCACCGACCCGAATTTCCTCGTCATCGCGCGCACCGATGCTCGTACGGGTCTCGGTTTCGAAGAAGCGGTGCGCCGTGGCGCGGCTTACGCTGAGGCCGGCGCGGATCTCGTCTTCGTCGAATCGCTGCAGTCCGAGGAGGAGATGCGGCGCGCCTGTTCGCTCATTCGTGCGCCGATGATGGCGAACATGTCCGATGGCGGCAAAACGCCGATCCGTCCGGCGAAGGAGCTGGCCTCGTTCGGTTATCGGCTGGCCATCTGGCCGGCGATGGCCGCGCTGTCGGCGAGCGCCGCGATCGAGCGGGCAATGCACAACCTCAAAGCCACCGGCACCAGCGTTTCGCCGGAGGTCCCTCTGTTCGGTTTTGACGATTTTTGCCGCATGGTCGGTTTCGAGGAGGTCTGGGCGTTCGAAGAGAAGTGGAAGGACGTGCTCGGCAAATGATTCACTACGACCACGGCATTCACGCCATCGACACGGCTTACGTGCGGCCGGTGTTCGATGCCTCGCATCTGATCGTGCACGAAGGTCGTGCGGCTTTCGTCGACACAGGTGTATCGCACTCGGTGCCGCTGCTGCTCGCGGCACTCGATGATCTCTCCCTCGCGCCGACGGCCGTCGACTTCGTGTTCCTCACGCACGTGCACCTCGATCATGCGGGCGGTGCAGGTCAGCTGATGCAGGCTTTGCCGAATGCGCAGGCCGTGCTGCATCCGCGCGGTGCGCCGCACATGATCGATCCCCGCAAGCTCATCGAAGCCTCGATCGCTGTGTACGGTGCCGAGACCTACGCAAGTTTGTATGGCGAGATTCTGCCGATCGACGCGGCGAGGGTAGTGGCGAGCAGCCCCGGTCAGCATTTCTCGCTCGCCGGTCGAGGACTCGAGATCCTACATACGCCTGGGCATGCGCTACATCATCAAGCCATCTTCGATCATCACTCCCGCGGTATTTTTACCGGGGACACGTTCGGTTTGTCGTATCGCGAGTTCGACGTCGACGGTCGGGCGCTGGCGCTGCCTACTACCACGCCCACGCAGTTTGATCCCGATCAGCTGGTCGACTCGATTCGACGCATTCTCGCCTTGCAGCCGCAAGCGGCGTATTTCACCCACTACGGTGAGGTGCGTGACCTCGTGCGCATCGGCGCGGATCTCGAGCGACAGATCGGTGAGTACGTACGCATCGCCCGCAGTCACGCGGCGCTCGATGCCGAGTCCGCACGGCAAGCGATCCGCACGGATCTCGCTGCGTTCCTGCGCGACGAGGTGCGTCGTCACGGCTGCCGCCTGAGCGGCGCCGAGGTGGACGGCCTGCTGGAAAACGACGTCGCCCTCAACACCGACGGGCTGCTCGTCTGGTTGTCGCGGAGGAAATCATGAGCAGGAGTTTCAAGGCATTTCGCATCCACGAAATCGACAAGCAGATCGTCGCACGGTTCGAACAACTCACGCTCGATGATTTGTCGTCGGGCGAGGTCGTCGTGCGCGTGATGTACTCGGACATCAACTATAAGGACGCGCTCGCCGCGACCGGTGCCGGCAAGATCCTGCGCAAGTACCCGCTGGTCGGGGGCATCGATCTCGCGGGCGTGGTCGAGACCTCGACCGACGCTCGCTACCAGCCCGGCGATCACGTGCTCGTCACCGGCTGTGGCCTCTCTGAAGTTCACGACGGCGGTTACGCCGAGTACGCGAGACTGAGAGGCGATTGGGTCATTCCAATGCCGCCGGGACTCGACGCGTTCAAGGCCATGACGCTCGGCACTGCGGGGTTCACCGCGGCGCTCGCCATCCATCGCATGGAACACAATGGGCAGACACCAGCGCGCGGCCCGATCGTCGTCACGGGCGCCACGGGCGGGGTTGGCAGCGTTGCCATCGATATGCTGGCGGGACGCGGCTACGAGGTCATCGCGGTGACCGGCAAGGTCGAATCGACCGACTACCTCAAGTCGCTCGGTGCCGCACAAGTGCTGCTGCGTGCGGACATCGACTACGGCAAGCGTCCGCTCGAGGCGGCGCGCTTCGGCGGCGCGATCGACAACGTCGGCGGCGAGACGCTTACGTGGCTGACGCGCACCGTGGACAACTGGGGCAACATTGCCAGCATCGGTTTGGCCGGTGGTGCAGAACTCAAGACCACCGTCATGCCGTTCATCCTGCGCGGCGTGAATATTCTGGGCATCAATTCTTCCGCCACGCTGCGTGATCTGCGGCTCGTCGTGTGGAATCGCATTGCCACGGATCTGAAGCCGCGTCATCTCGACGCGATCGCCACGCGCACTATCGGCTTCGATGATTTGCCAGGCGCCTTTGCGGCGTACCTGCAGGGCACGGTGACCGGTCGCACGGTCGTGAAGATCGGCTGAGCCGTTGCGCGCGTGAGCGAAGCCGAGCAACTGATCCGCGATGCGCGCGCGCTCGGCGTCGAACTCGATGCCGCGCAGGCCGCGGCGCAGTGTCGCTTGCTCGATGAGCTGGCGCACTGGAATCGAAGCTTCAATCTGACGGCGATCACCGAGCGGCGCGAGATGCTGACCCATCACCTGCTCGACAGCCTGTCGATCCTGCCGTTCCTGGCGGGTGAGCGCGTGCTCGACATCGGCACGGGCGCGGGATTTCCGGGTCTGCCTCTCGCCATTGCCGCTCCGCAGCGTCGTTTCGTGCTGCTCGACTCGAACGGCAAGAAGATCCGTTTCGTCGCTCATGCGGTGCGCACGCTCGGCTTGCGCAACGTCGAGGCTGTGCACGCGCGTGCGGGTGGTCGGGAGATGGCCGTACAGGGCCCTTTCGATACGGTCGTGGCGCGGGCCTGTGCACCGTTGCCGGAACTGCTGCGCCTCGCCGAGGGTTACTGCGGCGTCGGTACGCGGCTGCTTGCCATGAAGGGGCGGCGTCAGGCCGAGGAGCGGCAGGGTCTTCCCGCGCATTGGCACATCGAAGCCGAGCATGACCTGCATGTCCCCGGTCTCGACGGTGAACGACATGTCGTGATGCTGCAGCGGGTCGGCTAGACTTGCCGCCATGAGCCGCGTCATCGCTGTCGCCAACCAGAAAGGTGGCGTCGGGAAAACCACCACCGCCGTCAATCTTGCCTCCTCGCTGGCGATGACACGCCGACGGGTGCTGCTCGTTGATCTCGATCCGCAGGGCAACGCCACCATGGGCTGCGGTGTCGAAAAGAACACGCTCGAACGCACGGTGGGCGATGTGCTGGTGGGTGATTGCACGGTCGGCGAGGCGATGCTGATGCTCGAAAGCCCCGCCATGAGCCTGCTGCCTGCGAACCAGGACCTCACTGCCGCCGAAGTGCAGCTGCTGTCCTTGACCGTGGGTCGTGAATTGCGCTTGCGCACTGCGCTGCAGCCTGTGCGCGAGGAGTTCGACGTCATCCTCATTGACTGCCCACCGTCCCTGAACATGCTCACCGTCAATGCACTCGTCGCAGCGGATAGCGTCCTCGTGCCGATGCAGTGCGAGTACTACGCGCTCGAGGGGCTCACGGCCTTGATGTCGACCATCGAGCAGATTCGTGCTGCCGTGAATCCTTCACTGCAGATTGAGGGCGTGCTGCGCACGATGTACGACCCGCGCAACAACCTCGCCACAGAAGTCAGCGGCCAGCTCACGGCTCACTTCGGCGATAAGGTGTTCCGCACCATCATTCCGCGCAACGTGCGCCTCGCCGAAGCCCCTTCGTTCGGTAAGCCTGCGATTCTTTACGATGCCAACTCTCGCGGCGCCCTCGCCTATCTCGCGCTCGCCGGCGAGATGATTGGTCGGGCCGAGGGTTCGCCTGCCGAGCTCGCGGCGGCCGCGCGCGCGACCGCCTGAGCACGGCTTCGGCGGGCGCATTGCGTGCTGCTCGAACCGCGAACGGCCGCACCCGGGGCTTTGTGGCGATGGCAGCGGCAAGCGGCCGAGTTGTTGTGGCGCGGCGCCGGGTTCTGGCTCGGTCTGTCGCTGCTCATGTGTCTGACCATGTTCGCGGCACATCGCTGGCCCTTGCTCGAGGGCGTGTTGGCGGTCACGTCCCTGCTGGCCTGCGTGTTGATCGCGGCCGAGATCGATCGCAGCGGCCGCAGCGTTCCCGGTGAAGTGCTGGCGATGCTGCGGGCGCACGCACGAGTACTGCTCGGGTTCGCCGCCCTCATCACGGTGGCCGGTGCGCTCGTGTGGGTCTTGCTGCTTGCACGGCCGGGTGTGGCCTGGTGGAACGTGCTCTACACGGCACGCAACTCGGTCGAGGTGCTCTCCCCTGATGGGTTCATCGCCCTGCGTCAGGTGTTCGTCTACTCGGCGTTCGCTCTCGGCCTGACCTACTTCGGGCTCAACATTCCGGGGCTCACGTCGTTCTTCCAGTTTCCCTGCATGACCCTGCTGGGTCTGCCGTTTCGCGATGCCTGGCGACTGAGCGCGGCTGGGCAGATGCGCAACCTGCTGCCGATGCTCGGCATCGCATTGATGTTCGTGGTCCTGCCGGTGCTGTTCGGTTTGCTGCTGCCGCCGTTCGTGCCGGTGCTGTATTGCTTCTTCGGCGCGCTCAGTTACGTCGCCTTTCGCGAGATCTTTCTCGGCATCGCGGAGAATCAGCCGCGCGCGGTCGCCGCCGCGACGGCCGGCCCGAGTCCGCTATCATCGCGCGCATGAACCAGAAGAAGCCCAGTCTCGGTCGTGGCCTCGATGCTTTGCTCGGGCAGATGGCGCCGGCTCGGCCCGCCACCGCCGGTGTGGGCGGCAACCCGACCGAACCTGCACCGCGCACCGTTGCTGGCGATGAACTGCGCCGGCTGCCGCTCGATGTACTGCAGCGGGGGCGGTACCAGCCGCGCGTCGATATGCGGCAGGAAACGCTGGAGGATCTGGCGAACTCGATCCGCGCCCAAGGCGTGGTGCAGCCGATCGTCGTGCGCCCGATCGAGATGCCGGGTGCGCCGGTGGGTCCGGCCACGCGTTACGAAATCATCGCCGGCGAGCGACGTTGGCGGGCGGCTCAGCTTGCGGGGCTCGCTGAGATTCCGGCCATCGTCCGCCGCGTCCCCGACGAGAACGCCATCGCCATGGCGCTCATCGAGAACATCCAGCGCGAGAATCTCAACCCGCTCGAAGAAGCCCGCGCGCTCGATCGGCTGATTCGCGAATTCGAGATCACCCACCAGCAGGCCGCTGACGCGGTCGGTCGCTCCCGGGCGACGGTCAGCAATCTGCTGCGCCTGCTCGAACTTGCCCCGGAGGTCGCCGAACTCGTCGATCGACGCGAGCTAGAAATGGGGCACGCGCGCGCCTTGTTGGGCTTGACCCCCCCTCGGCGTCAGACCGAAGTGGCCCAATTGGTCGTTAAAAAGGGCCTATCAGTCCGTGAAACCGAGTCATTGGTTCGCCGGCTGACCAATCCGCCAGAAAAAACAGGGTCGTCCGGTGCCGGGACCGACGCCTTGGGCAGCGCGGATGCGAATATTCGCGAGCTCGAGGGCCGGCTGTCCGACACCCTAGGCGCCAAGGTGGCGATCGATCACTCCGGCAAGAGCGGCAAGGGTCGGTTGGTGGTGAGTTACAACTCGCTCGACGAACTGGACGGGATTCTCTCCCACATCCATTGAAGCGGCGGGGTCGCACCACTACAATGCGCGCCCGACATACGGAACCCCGCAACGATCCGACTGTTCGAGGCAAGCGCCTCGTGGCGAGATTCGCTACAGTTCAGTTGGCCGCAGCGTTGCTGATGGCGCTGGTCATCGGGGGGTTGTCAGGCGGCGATGCCGCCATGTCAGCTCTGGCCGGTGGCGCAGTGGTCGCTGTGGGCAATCTCGTGTTCGGGTGGCGACTGTTTTCGCCCGGGGTGGCACCCGCTGCTCTCATCGCACGCGCGATGTGGGTGGGCGAGGCGCTCAAATGGATTTGGGTGGTGCTCGCCGTATGGTTGGCACTGGCCGTTGCAGGCCTCGCGCCGCTGCCCTTCTTGTTGGGCATGCTCGCAGGGCAAGTGGGCTTCTGGATCGGCGTTGCGTTCTTGAGATGAGGGCGGGTCACGATGGCGGCTGAAGGCGAAGCGGGAGGCATGACGGGCTACATCAAGCACCACCTCCAACACCTTACCGTCTCCGTGGGCGAGGGTCCGTTCATGGCCCTCAACCTCGACAGCATTTTCTTCAAGGTCTTGCTCGCCGTCGTGTTCCTGTTCGTGTTCCTGCGCGCCTCGCGTCGCGCTACTTCGGGCGTGCCGGGCAAGTTACAGTGCGCCATCGAGATGCTGATCGAGGGCATCGACGGCATCGTGCGCGAAACCTTCCCGGCCAAGACGCGTTTCATCGCGCCGCTTGCGCTCACCATCTTCGCGCTGGTGTTCCTGATGAACTTCATGGACATGATCCCCGTCGATCTGCTGCCGGCGTCGGCGCATGCCGCGGGCATTCCGTACCTGCGCGTCGTGCCGACCGCCGATCTGTCCACCACTTTCGGCATGGCGATCTGCGTGTTCATTCTCATCCAGTACTACGCCATCAAGCACAAGGGCGTCGGCAAGTTCGTCGGCGAGATGTTTACCGCCCCGTTCCATGCGCACGGCGCGGTGGGCACCATCCTGCTGGCACCCGCGAACCTGCTGCTGCGCATCATCGAGGAACTGGTGCGTCCCCTGTCGCTCAGTCTGCGACTGTTCGGCAACATGTATGCCGGCGAGCTCATTTTCATTCTCATCGCCTGCATGACGCTTGGCGGCTCGTTCGCCAGCGGCCTCACCTGGGCCATGGCGCCGATGCAGTTCCTCGCCGGCTTCATCTGGACCGCGTTCCACATTCTGGTCATTACCCTGCAAGCCTTCATCTTCATGATGCTGACGGTCGTCTACCTCAGCATGGCTGTGCAGGAACACTGATTTCGTTCGTTTCGTTACTCACGGAGATTTGCAATGGAAAACATTACCCAGATCGCTGACGTCATGAGCATGACCGTGATCGCTGCGGGTCTGCTCATCGGTCTCGGCGCGCTCGGTACCGCCATCGGCTTCGCGCTGCTCGGCGGCAAGTTCCTCGAAGGCGCGGCCCGTCAGCCTGAGCTGACCAACATGCTGCAGACTAAGATGTTCATCGTCGCCGGCCTGCTCGACGCGGTGCCCATCATCGGTGTCGCCATCGCGCTGCTGCTCATCTTCGCGAACCCGTTCCTGTCGGCCCTCGGCGTCGGCTGATGCCGCCCGCGTCGGTCCGTCGGACCGATGCCGATTCAGGACACAGGGGTAGAAGAGCATGAGTATCACCGTCACGCTGATCATCCAGGGTCTCGCGTTCCTCGCGGTAGCCTGGCTCGTCATGCGCTTCGGTTGGCCGTCGATCATCGGCGCCATCGAGGAGCGACAAAAGAAGATTGCCGACGGGCTGGCGGCTGCGGACAAGGGCCAAAAGGACCTTGCCGAGGCCACCTCGCGCGCCGATGCGATCGTCCGCGAAGCGCGTGAGCGCGCCAAGGCCATCGAGGATCAGGCCTCGCGGCGTTCCATCGAGGCACTCGAGGCCGCCAAGCAGGCGGCGCAGGGCGAAGGCGCGCGCATTGTTGCGGCGGCACGCGATGAAGCGTCCACCGAGACGAACCGCGCCCGCGACCAGTTGCGCAAGGAGTTCGGCACCATGGTGGTGGCGGGCGCCTCGCGGCTGCTCGAGCGCGAAGTCGACGCCAAGACGCACGCGCAGCTGCTCGACAAGCTTGCAGACGAGATCGCCCGTGGCTGATGACGCAACTTTGTCCCGGCCGTACGCCCGAGCGGCGTTCGAACACGCGCACGCCGCAGGGCAACTCGCACCGTGGGGCGAGATGCTCGACAAGGCGGCCGCCGTGCTGTCGGACGATCGGGTCGCGGCACTGGTCGGCAATCCGCACGTGCAGCGTGCGGAGCTCGTGGGCTTCGTGCTCGAGCTCTGTGGCGCTGCGGGCGACGAGAAAGCACGCAACTTCGTGCAGCTGCTCGCCGACAACGGCCGTCTGCTGCTGTTGCCGCAGATCGCCGCTCAGTACGCTGCATTGCGTGCCGACGTCGAGAACACCGTTGACGTTACGGTGACCTCGGCGTTGCCGCTGACGGCCGAGCAGGGCGCCAAGCTCAGCGACGCCCTGACACGCCGCCTGCGGCGCACGGTACGGCTGAACACGACGGTCGATCCGTCGCTGATCGGCGGTGCAGTCGTGCGCGCAGGAGATTTCGTCGTCGATGGCTCGCTGCGCGGGCGCATCGAACGACTCGGTAACACCATGGCTGGCGCCTGAGCCGGCCGTCGCAGGATTTTCAGAGGACCACACATGTCCATCAAGGCATCCGAGATCTCCGATCTCATCAAGCAGCGCATCGACAAGTTTTCTTCGGCCGCCGAAGCTCGCAACGTGGGTACGGTCGTGTCGGTCACGGACGGCATCTGCCGCATCCATGGCCTCGCCGACGTGCGCTACGGTGAGATGATCGAATTCCCTGGCAACCTGTTCGGCCTTGCGCTGAACCTCGAGCAGGACTCGGTCGGCTCGGTCGTGCTCGGCGACTACAAGTCGTTGAAGGAAGGCGACACCGTGAAAACCACGGGCCGCATCCTCGAAGTACCGGTGGGTCCGGAACTGCTGGGTCGCGTTGTCGATGCGCTCGGCAACCCGATCGACGGCAAAGGTCCGCTCAAGACCACCCGCACTGCGCCGATCGAGCGCGTTGCGCCGGGTGTGATCTACCGCAAGTCGGTGAGCCAGCCGGTGCAGACCGGCTACAAGGCCGTCGACTCGATGGTGCCTGTGGGTCGCGGTCAGCGCGAGCTCATCATCGGTGACCGTCAGACCGGCAAGACCGCTCTCGCCATCGATACGATCATCAACCAGAAGTCCTCGGGCATTAAGTGCGTTTACGTGGCGATCGGTCAGAAGCAATCGACCATCGCGAACGTGGTGCGCAAGCTCGAAGAAAACGACGCGATGGCGCACACCATCATCGTCGCCGCCTCCGCCTCCACGCCTGCTGCCATGCAGTACCTGTCGGCCTATGCCGGCGTGACCATGGGCGAGTACTTCATGGACAATGGCGAAGACGCCCTGATCATCTATGACGATCTGTCCAAGCAGGCCGTTGCCTACCGCCAGATCTCGTTGCTGCTGCGCCGCCCACCGGGTCGCGAAGCATTCCCCGGCGACGTGTTCTATCTCCACTCCCGTTTGCTCGAGCGCAGTGCGCGCGTCAACGAGGAGTACGTCGAGATGGTCACCAAGGGTGCCGTGAAGGGTAAGACCGGCTCGCTCACGGGTCTGCCGATCATCGAAACCCAAGCCGGTGACGTGACGGCGTTCGTGCCGACTAACGTTATCTCGATCACCGATGGTCAGATCTTCCTCGAGACCGACCTCTTTAACGCGGGCATCCGCCCAGCGATGAACGCCGGCATCTCGGTGTCGCGCGTCGGTGGCGCTGCGCAGACCGACATCATCAAGAAGCTAGGCGGTGGCATTCGCCTCGCGCTCGCGCAGTACCGCGAGCTCGCGGCGTTTGCGCAGTTCGCGTCGGATCTCGACGATGCCACTCGCCGGCAGCTTGAGCGCGGCGTGCGTGTGACGGAAGTGATGAAGCAGAAGCAGTACGCGCCGATGTCGGTCGCGGAGATGGCGCTGTCGATCTACGCGGTCAACAACGGCTACATGGACAAGGTCGATCGCAAGAAGGTCGTGGATTTCGAAGCTGCCTTGCAGGCGTTCGCCAAGTCCTCGCACAAGGTGTCGCTCGATGCCATCAACGCAGAGCCCGTGCTGAAGAAGCACGAATCAACGTTGAAGCAGATCTGCGAAGACTTCATCGCCACCGGCACCTACTGATCCTAAACTCGAGCGAGCAACCGCAGACATGCCCGGCACCAAGGAAATACGCACCAAGATCGCGAGTGTGAAGAGCACTCAGAAGATCACCAAGGCCATGGAAATGGTTGCGGCGAGCAAGATGCGTCGTGCTCAGGATCGCATGCGTCTATCGCGTCCGTATGCCGAGAAGATCCGCGTCGTGATCGGTCACCTGAACAAGGCGAACCCCGACTACAAGCATCCGTTCCTCGTCGAGCGCGAGCCGAAGTCGGTAGGGATCATCGTGGTCTCTAGCGATCGCGGTCTCTGCGGCGCTCTCAATACCAACGTGTTCAAGAGCACTCTGATGCTCATGCGCGAGTGGCAGGGCAAGGGCGCCAAGGTCAATCTGTGCCTGCTCGGCAGCAAGGGCGTCGCGTTTTTCCGTCGTCTCGGCACGCCGATCGTTGCCAGCGTCACGGGCCTCGGCGACAAGCCGCACGTCAAGCAGCTGCTGGGTTCGGTAAAGGTGATGCTCGATGCCTACCGTGACGGCAGCATCGATCGGCTCTTCATCGTCAATGCCGAGTTCGTCAACACCATGACGCAGAAGCCCACCGTGACGCAGCTCTTGCCCGCGCAGACCATCGACGATGGCGAACTGCAGGACATGTGGGATTACATCTACGAGCCCAACGCGGCGGACATCCTCGATGGTGTGCTGATGCGCTACATCGAGTCGCAGGTCTACCGCGCAGCCGTTGAGAGCGTGGCCTGTGAAATGGCGGCACGCATGGTGGCCATGAAGGCCGCATCGGACAACGCGGGCAACCTGATCGGTGACCTGCAGCTCATCTACAACAAGGCGCGGCAGGCCGCGATCACCAAAGAACTGGCGGAGATCGTCGGCGGCGCAGCAGCCGTCTGATTTCCCTCGCTACATCACGCATTCAACGATTCAAGGCACAGGGTACCGACATGGCAACGGGCAAGATTACGCAGATCATCGGCGCGGTCATCGACGTGGAGTTTCCCCGCGACTCGATCCCGAAGGTCTACGAGGCGCTGAAGCTCACCGACGTCGATCTGACGCTGGAAGTGCAGCAGCAGCTCGGTGATGGCGTTGTGCGAACCATCGCGATGGGCGCATCGGAAGGCTTGAAGCGCGGCCTCGCGGTCGAATCGACTGGTGCGCCGATCTCGGTGCCAGTGGGTTCGGCGACGCTCGGTCGCATCATGGACGTGCTCGGTGCGCCGCAGGATAACCGTGGTCCCGTGGCCTCCAAGGAAAAGTGGTCGATCCACCGTCCGGCGCCCTCGTACGATGAACAGGCTGGCGGCCAGGATCTGCTCGTCACGGGCATCAAGGTCATCGACCTGCTCGCACCCTTCGCCAAGGGCGGCAAAGTTGGCTTGTTCGGTGGCGCTGGTGTCGGCAAGACCGTGAACATGCTGGAGCTCATCAACAACATCGCCAAGCAGTACAGCGGCTTGTCCGTGTTCGCGGGCGTCGGTGAGCGTACCCGCGAAGGTAACGACTTCTACCACGAGATGGCGGAGTCGGGCGTCATCGATCTCGAGAAGCTCGAGAACTCCAAGGTCGCGATGGTGTACGGCCAGATGAACGAGCCGCCGGGCAACCGGTTGCGCGTGGCGCTCACCGGTCTCACCATGGCCGAATACTTCCGCGACGAAGTGCGCGAAGACGGCGGCAAGGGTCGCGACGTGTTGTTCTTTGTCGACAACATCTACCGCTACACGCTCGCCGGTACCGAGGTGTCGGCGCTACTGGGCCGCATGCCCTCGGCGGTGGGTTACCAGCCGACGCTTGCCGAAGAAATGGGCGTGCTGCAGGAGCGCATCACCTCCACCAAGACGGGCTCGATCACCTCGATCCAGGCTGTGTACGTGCCGGCCGACGACTTGACCGACCCGTCGCCGGCCACGACGTTTGCGCACCTCGACGCCACCGTCGTGTTGTCGCGGCAGATCGCTGCGCTTGGCATTTACCCGGCAGTCGATCCGCTCGACTCCACGAGCCGCCAGCTCGACCCGTTGGTGGTGGGCGAAGAGCACTACAACGTCGCGCGCGGTGTCCAGAACGTTCTGCAGCGTTACAAGGAACTGCAGGACATCATCGCGATCCTCGGCATGGACGAACTGTCTGAAGAGGACAAGCTCACCGTGTTCCGCGCGCGCAAGATCCAGCGCTTCCTCTCGCAGCCCTTCAACGTCGCGAAGGTGTTCACGGGCCAGGACGGCAAGATCGTCCCGCTCAAGGAAACCATCCGCGGCTTCAAGGGCATCCTCGCCGGCGAATACGACAACCTACCCGAGCAGGCTTTCTACATGGTCGGTTCGATCGACGAGGCCGTGGAGAAGGCCAAGACGCTGCAGTAATTGCCGCGCCCACACGAGCACACAGCCATGGCCGACACCACCATCCACTGCGACATCGTCAGCGCCGAGGGCGAGATTTTCTCCGGCCCCGCGAAGATGGTGTTTGTGCCTGCCGCGCAAGGCGAGATCGGCATCGCGCCGCGTCACGCGCCGCTGCTGACCATGATCAAGCCCGGCGAAGTGCGGGTGCAGACGCCGGACGGTCAGGAGCAGTTTTTCTTTGTCGGTGGTGGCGCCCTCGAGATCCAGCCGAAGAAGATCACCGTACTCGCCGATACGGCGGTACGGGCCAAGGACATGGACGAGGCTGCGGCCATCGAAGCCAAGCAGCGGGCTGAGGAAGTGCTGAAGGGCAACATCGACAAGATCGAGCAGGCCGAAGCGCTTGCCGAGCTCGCGCGGGCGGCTGCGCAGCTGAAGATGATCCAGAAGCTGCGCAAGATCAAAGGCTGACCATGCCCGCGCAGCCGGGCCAACCGCTGTCGATCGTCATCCTCGCTGCCGGACAGGGCAAGCGGATGAAATCCGACCTGCCCAAGGTGCTGCAACCGCTCGCCGGAAAGCCGCTGCTGCGGCACGTGATCGACACCGCGTGCACGCTGCAACCGGTTTCGCTGCATGTCGTGTACGGGCACGGCGGCGATATCGTGCGTGGGGCCTTGGCGGAGGCACCCGTCTCCTCCTGGTGCCTGCAGGCCGAGCAGCTCGGAACAGGGCACGCGGTGCAACAGGCCCTGCCCGCACTGCACGATGGCGCGCTGGCGTTGATTCTCTACGGCGATGTACCGCTCGTCAGCGCCGAGACCTTGCGTTCGCTTGTCGCCTTGGCGGGTTCAAAGGTCATGAGCCTGCTCACCGTGATGCTCGACGATCCAACCGGCTATGGCCGCATCGTGCGCGATGCGCGCGGCAAAGTGCGGCGCATCGTCGAGCAGAAGGATGCCACTGCCCGCGAACGCAAAATCCGCGAGGGCAATACCGGGGTGATGGTCGTGCCCGTCAAGTGGCTGCGCCGCTGGCTCGGCAAACTCAAGAACAGCAACGCCCAAGGCGAGTACTACCTCACCGACATCATCGCCATGGCCGTGCGTGACAAGGTGGGCGTTGCACCCCTCGTCGTCCCGACGGTCGCCGAAGTGCTCGGCATCAACGACAAGCTGCAGCTCGCCGAGGTCGAGGCGCATTACCGCGCGGCCCGTGCCCGTGAACTGATGCTGGCCGGAGTGACCGTGGTTGATCCCGCGCGTCTTGATGTACGCGGCAGCCTGCGCACCGGCCGCGACGTATTCATTGACGCCAACGTGGTGTTCGAGGGCGAGGTGCAACTCGGCGATCGGGTGCACATCGGCCCCCACTGCGTGCTGCGCGACTGTCGCATCGACCACGACGTACGTGTGCAGTCACACTGCGTGATCGAGGAGGCAAGCGTGGGTGCGGGCTCAATCATCGGTCCCTTCGCTCGCTTGCGCCCTGGCGCCGCCCTGGCCGCCGAGGTACACATCGGCAACTTCGTCGAAGTCAAAAATTCATCCCTGGCAGTAGGCGCTAAAGCCAATCATTTGGCGTATGTAGGAGATGCCACGGTCGGCGCCCGAGTGAACATTGGCGCCGGGACTATCATTGCCAACTACGACGGTGCCAATAAGCACCACACCACCATTGGCGATGATGCACACACGGGCTCGAACTCCGTACTGGTGGCACCGATTACGGTCGGCGAGGGCGCGACCATCGGTGCGGGATCGACGGTGACGCGCAGCGTACCCCCGGGTAAACTAACCGTCGCCAGGGCCAAACAATTGACCCTGGATGGCTGGAAGCGGCCATCAAAAGTCCGTAAGCCCTGACTCCCGGGGGAGCACTCAAAAAATCATGTGTGGAATCGTCGGTGCCATCGCAAACCGTGACATCGTCCCTGTGCTCGTGGAGGGTCTGCGTCGGCTCGAATATCGTGGCTACGACTCCGCCGGCGTCGCGGTGCTCAACGGCACTAGCCACCTTAAGCGGGTTCGTACCGTCGGTAAAGTGCAGGTGTTGCAGGATGCCATTGACGCCTCGCCCACCCACGGTGAACTTGGTGTCGCGCATACCCGTTGGGCCACTCACGGCGTGCCGTCCGAGCGCAATGCCCATCCACACATCTCGCGCGATGGTCTGGCGATCGTGCACAACGGCATCATCGAGAATCACGAAGAGTTGCGCGAAGAGTTACGCGCAGCAGGTTACGAATTCACCTCCGATACGGACACCGAGGTCATCGCGCACCGTATCCACCACCACCTTAAGTCCACCGACGATCTGTTCAAGGCGGTGCGGGCCACGGTGGCCGAACTCGAAGGCGCGTATGCGCTCGCCGTGGTCAGCGAAACGGACCGGGAGCGCATCATCCTCGCACGCGAGGGTTGCCCGGTCGTCATCGGCTTCGGCGAAGGCGAAAACTTCGTAGCCTCGGATGTTGCTGCGCTGCTGCCCGTGACCCGTCGCTTCATGTTTCTCGAAGAGGGCGACGTCGCCGAAGTGCATCGGACGTCGGTTCGCGTGCTCGATCGCGAGGGCACTGCCGTGGAGCGCCCTGTGCGCCAGAGCGAGCTGTCGGCCGATGCGGCCGACAAGGGACCCTACGATCATTTCATGCTCAAGGAAATCCACGAGCAACCGCGCGCTATCGCAGACACCTTGCAGGAGCGTGTGGCCAACGGTCGTTTGCTCGAGGCTGCCTTTGGCCCTGCGGCGACTGAGGTGCTCAAGCGTACCGAGCACGTTCACATCGTGGCCTGCGGCACGAGCTTTCATGCGGGCTCTGTGGCTCGTTATCTCATCGAGCAGATCGCCAAGATCCCGTGCAGCGTCGAGATCGCGAGCGAATATCGCTACCGCAATCCGGTGGTGCCCAAGAACTCCTTGTTCGTGACGATCTCCCAGTCCGGCGAGACCGCCGATACGCTGGCTGCCCTGCGGCTCGCCAAGCAGGCGGGTTATCTGAGCTCGCTCGCGATCTGCAACGTCCCAGAAAGTTCGCTCGTGCGCGAGTCCGAGCTCGTCATGCTCACCCGCGCGGGTCCGGAGATCGGCGTGGCCTCTACCAAGGCCTTCACGACACAGCTTGTTGCACTCGGTATGTTGGTGGTCGCACTGGCCAAGCACCACGGTGCAGGCCCCGAGCGCGAGCGGACGCTCGTCAACCGCCTCGTCGAACTGCCGGGCCTGATGGAAAAAACGCTGGCCCTTGACCCCGTGATCCGCGAGTTGGCCAAGCGCTTCGCAGACAAGCACCACGCACTCTTCCTGGGTCGCGGCACCATGCACCCGATCGCCATGGAAGGCTCGCTCAAGCTCAAGGAAATCTCTTACATTCACGCCGAAGCCTATGCGGCGGGTGAGCTCAAGCACGGACCGCTCGCCCTCGTCGATGCCGACATGCCGGTGATCACGGTGGCACCCAACACCGATTTGCTCGAGAAGCTGAAGTCGAACTTGATGGAAGTTCGCGCGCGCGGCGGGGAGCTCTTCGTATTCGCCGACCCGGAATCTGGAATTCAGCCGTCAGAGGGGGTCACGGTGATCACCATGCCGCGCCACGTGAGTTACGTGCAGGCCCCGGCGATCTACACCATTCCGTTGCAGCTGCTCTCGTATCACGTCGCCATCCTGCGCGGCACGGACGTCGACCAGCCACGCAACCTCGCCAAGTCGGTGACGGTGGAGTAGTCCGCGCCGCGAGTGATGGTTATTGACGCCGCGGTCGACCCCCTTCGCGCGAGCCACCGCGCTCACCCATGCCGCCACGGCGCTCTCCAGCGCCACCACCCATCTCACCCATTCGGCTGCGGCGCTCATCCATGCGCTCGCGGCGCTCGGCACGGCGTGCTTCGAGCGTATTGCGCTGCTCGGGTGTCAATACGGCCTGAGTTTGCGAGCGGAATTGCTCTTGCTGGTCACGTAATTGCGCGCGCGCTGCATCAAGATTGCGTCGTGCCTCGGCGGTGACCGTGGCGTAGTTCGGATCACTCGGCTTGGCGTCGGCCAGCGTTTGCTGTGCGCTGCGCACCTGTTCGCGCAGCGGCTCTGTGGCTGAGCGGTGGCTCTCCGACAAGCCGCGCAACTGGGTACGCTGCGCATCGGTGAGACCGAGCTGTTCAAAGGCGCGCTGCATGCGCTGTTCGGGTGCCGGACCATCGTCTGCCTTGGCAAGGGTGGCAGTCAGCAAGGTCGCTGCCACGGCAGCGGCGATCAACGAGTTCTTGATGTTCATGGGGTCTCCTGAAACGTCAGCCAAAGAAAGATCGTACGTCCATCAGACTGCCGGCAAGCATGCCGATTCCGCTCCAGGTTGCAAAAGATCAGGAAAGTTTCGGCAAGATTTGTCAAGGCAGACGCCATCGCCGTTCACCGCTATCCTTCCTCTGCCTGGACAGACCCCTTGGAGATACGCCATGAACGCCATTCGATCGCTTCCTCGCCTGAGCGCTGTGCTGCTTGCTTTCGCGGCTTGCGTCGCGCCACTTGCGCAGGCCTTCGAGCTTGCACCCCTACCGTACCCCCACAACGCTCTGGTTCCGGTGATCGACGAGCAGACCATGCAGATCCATCATGGTCGTCACCACAAGGCCTACGTGGATAATCTCAACGCGGCGATCGCCAAGGACGCGGCGCTGCAGGGCAAGACGCTCGAAGCCCTGTTTCCCGGCATGTCGCAATTGCCGGCGGTCGTGCGCAACAACGGCGGTGGTCACTGGAATCACACTTTCTTCTGGCAGTCGATGACACGCCCGGGTCAGGGCGGCGCGCCCTCGGCCGCATTGCAGGCCGCCATCACCCGTGACTTCGGCTCCCTCGATGCCTTTAAAGCGGCCTTCAAGACCACAGGCCTTGGCCGATTCGGCTCGGGTTGGGCGTGGCTGATCGTGGGCAGCGACGGCAAGTTGAAGATCACCTCGACGCCCAACCAGGATAATCCGCTGATGGATGTTGCGCCGGACCGCGGCACACCGCTGCTGGGTAACGACGTCTGGGAGCACGCGTACTATCTGCAATATCAGAACCGTCGCGGTGACTATCTCGACGCGTGGTGGCAGATCGTCGATTGGAACGTCATCTCCGCACGATACGCGGCTGCGACCAGCACCGCCCGCTGATCCGTGACGGAGGCCGCGGGCCCTGCCGACGAGCCGCGCCTCTCCAAGCGGATGGGCGAGCTCGGACTGTGTTCGCGCCGTGAGGCCGAGGAGTGGATCGTCAACGGTTGGGTGCGTGTCGACGGTCGAGTGGTCGATACGCTCGGGGTCCGGGTTCCGAGGACGGCCCTCATCGAGGTTGATCCGGCTGCTCGGGCGCAGCAGAGCGAGCAAGTCACGATCATCCTGCATAAGCCCGTAGGCTACGTGTCAGGCCAGGCGGAAGACGGGTACGAACCCGCTGTCGTGCTTGTCCGCCCGGAAAACCATTGGAGCGGTGATCCGTCCGGGATCGCGTTCAAGCCGGCGCACGCTCAAGGGCTTGCGCCGGCCGGCCGCCTCGATATCGACTCGACTGGTCTGCTCGTCCTCACGCAGGACGGACGCATCGCCAAACAGTTGATCGGCGCGGATTCAAATGTCGAAAAAGAATATCTGGTGCGTGTCGAAGGACACTTGTCGGACCGCGGCCTGCAGTTGCTGCGTCATGGCCTGAAGCTCGACGGCGTAACCTTGCGACCTGCGCAGGTGGGTTGGCAGAACAGCGATCAGCTGCGCTTCGTGCTGCGTGAGGGACGCAAGCGCCAGATTCGGCGCATGTGCGAGCTCGTCGGCTTGCGTGTGACCGGCCTCAAGCGCGTGCGCAGCGGTCGTGTACTGCTCGGCGCCTTGCCCGCCGGGCAATGGCGCTATCTGGCGCCTGGTGAGCAGTTCTGAACGCGGTCAGGCACGTACGAGTTCGTACGCACAAAGATTGACCGCCGTGGCGAGATTCAGCGACTCGATCGCACCGCTACCCGGGATGGTGAAAGCGGTGAACTGCGACGCCGAGGCCACGTCCGCCGGCAGGCCCCGAGCCTCGTTGCCAAAAAGGTAGCACGGATAATCGCGGAACTTCGGCGATTGGATACTTGTGCCTTGTGTATCGAGCCGTGCGATGCGCGCGAACCGCTTGCCGAGCCTGTCTAGTGGCACATCGATCTCCACGGGCACGTGGAAGTGTGCTCCCATGGCTGCGCGCAGTACCTTTGCGTTGTACGGATCCACGCTCTGCGGCGTGAGCAACACACGAAAATTGCCGAACCAGGCGAGCGTACGCAAGATCGTGCCCAGATTGCCGGGGTCCTGGATTTCGTGCAGGCAGATGACGCGTTCCTCAGCCCGCGGCGCAGCGGGCGGCAGTATCGGCACGACGGCCACGATGCCTTGCGCTGAACGGGTTTCGCTGAGCTGCGCCATATGGCGCGCGTTGATGACGTGTGTGCTCAGCGCACTCGGCCAGACACCGCGGTCGTGGGTAATGTAGATCTCGGCTGTCCGCAGACGCGGGTCATGCTCCGCGGCGCGTTGCAATTCGAGCACCAGATGCTCGCCCTCAAGCAGATAGCGCTGCTGCGCCTCACGGCCCCTCTTGTGGTGCAATTCCTTGAGAGCGTCGAGATTCACAAGTTTGCCGCCACAGCTTCCGCGACCTTGATGCCATCCACCGCTGCCGAGAGTATGCCGCCTGCGTACCCAGCGCCTTCGCCGCAGGGATAAAGGCCACGCACATTGCGACTCTGCAGGTGCTGCGGATCGCGCGTGATTCGCAACGGCGCGGATGTGCGGCTCTCGATGCCCGTCAGTACCGCATCGAGCCGATCAAAGCCGCGGATCTCGCGACCAAACGCAGGGAGCGCCTCGCGGATTGCCGTGATCGCATATTCCGGCAATGCCTCCGCCAGATCGCACAGCTGCACGCCGGGCTTGTACGATGGTTCCACATCGCCGAGTGCCTTTGAAGCTTGACCACGGAGAAAATCACCGACGAGCTGAGCGGGCGCACAGTAGTTGCGGCCACCCAGATCGTAGGCTTTCGACTCCAGGCGTTCCTGCAAGGCGATCCCTGCAAGCACACCGCCCGGATAATCCTGTACCGGATCAATGCCGACCACGATGCCTGCGTTGGCGTTACGCTCGTTGCGCGAGTACTGACTCATGCCGTTGGTCACGACACGTTCGGGTTCCGAGGTTGCGGCGACGACCGTACCGCCGGGGCACATGCAGAAGCTGTACACCGAGCGACCGTTGCTCGCGTGATGCACGAGCTTGTAGTCCGCCGCGCCGAGCGCCGGGTGGCCTGCGAATCGACCCAGGCGGACTTTGTCGATCATCGACTGCGGATGCTCGATGCGAAAGCCGATGGCAAAGGGCTTTGCTTCCATGAATACGCCGCGTCGCTCCAGCATGCGGAAGGTGTCTCGCGAACTATGGCCCAGCGCAAGCACGACATGTCGGCTGTGCAGGACCTCGCCGCTTTCGAGCATCACGCCCTCGACTCGACCGTTCTCGATGAGAAGGTCGATGACCCTGCTCTCGAAGCGAACTTCACCGCCCAGACTGATGATCTCGCGGCGCATTGACGAAACGACGCCGGTGAGCCGGAAGGTGCCAATATGCGGTTTGCTGACGTAGAGAATCTCCGCAGGCGCGCCCGCGCGCACGAATTCCTGCATGACCTTGCGTCCAAGGTAGCGCGGATCCTTGATCTGGCTATAGAGCTTGCCGTCGGAGAAGAGACCCGCACCGCCTTCACCGAACTGCACGTTTGAGATTGGATCGAGTGTGTTGCGTCGCCACAGACCCCAGGTGTCCTGTGTTCGTTGCCGTACCTCACGCCCTCGCTCGAGCACGATGGGTCGATAGCCTTGTTGCGCCAGTATCAGCGCCGCGAAGAGGCCGCCCGGCCCGAAGCCTATGACGATGGGGCGCTCCCGCAACTCGTCGCGCGCACGGGCTGGCGGCTGGTAGCGGGTGTCGGGCGCGGCCATCACGTGCCGATCGTCAGCGAGTCGCCGCAGTACCTGTGCCTCGTCGCTGACTTCGGCGTCGATGATGTAGACGAAAGTGATGAGGCTGCTCTTTCGCCGGGCGTCATAGCTGCGTTTGTAGACGCTGAAATCGAGCAGCGCAGTATCGTCGATGCCGAGCCGCTGTACGACCGCCGCACGCAGCACCTCGCGGCCGACTTCGCGGGCGTCGGGATCCATGGGCAGCGGCAATTCGGTGATGCGGATCAACGGGATTTCCTGAAAAACGCTAGTCTATAGGGATCATGGCCCGAACCAAGAGCAGCAGCCAGTGGCTGCGCCGTCACGTCACCGATCCGTTCGTCAAGCAGGCGCAAAAGGACGGCTATCGCTCTCGGTCCGCCTACAAGCTCACCGAGCTCGATCAGCGGGACAAGCTGTTCCGTCCGGGCATGCAGGTGATGGATTTGGGTTCGGCACCGGGCGGCTGGTCGCAGGTGGCGGGGCGTCTGGTGGGTGCGAAAGGGCGGGTGTTGGCGACGGATATCTTGCCGATGGACCCGCTGGCTAACGTCGATTTCATCCAAGGCGATTTTACCGACGAGGCCATCGTGCAGCAGATCCACGATTGGCTGCAGGGCACCAAGTTCGATCTCATCGTGTCCGATATCGCGCCGAATATCACCGGCATCGACTCGGCCGATCAGGCGTCTTCGATGTACTTTCTCGAGCTCGCGCTCGATACCGTGCGCAAGACCCTCAAACCCGGCGCAGCATTCGTCGCCAAGATGTTCCAGGGAGAGGGGTCGGATGCATATCTGAAAGAGCTTCGTCGCTCATTCGACAAAGTATCGATTCGCAAGCCTGCCGCATCACGCCCGGAGTCTCGTGAGGTGTATATCGTCGCCAAGGGATTCAAGGGCGATTGACGCCCCGCTCGTACCACGGGCGGCTTCGGTTGACCACGTGAACTACCGCAAGCATCACCGGTACCTCGATCAGCACGCCCACGACCGTGGCGAGCGCCGCACCGGATTCGAAGCCGAAAAGCCCGACGGCTGCCGCCACGGCCAGTTCAAAGAAATTGGATGCACCAATCAGCGCTGACGGGCAGGCGACGGAGTGCCGCTCGCCGAGCATCCGGTTTAGTCCGTAAGCCAGCGACGCATTGAAGATGACCTGGATGAGAATCGGCACTGCGAGCAGGGCGATCACGAGCGGCTGCGCCAAAATGGCTTTGCCTTGGAAAGCGAACAGCAGTACGAGCGTCAGCAGTAGCGCCGTGATCGAGGCGGGTCCCAAACGTTCGAGGACCATCGCCAGATGCGCTTCACCGCGTTTCAGGGCGGCGCGTCGAATCGCTTGCGCGATCAGCACTGGAACCACGATATACATCACCACCGAGATCAACAGTGTGTCCCAGGGCACGATGATCGCGGAGATGCCAAGCAGCAATCCCACCAACGGCGCGAAGGCGAACACCATGATCGTGTCGTTGAGCGCAACCTGCGACAGGGTGAACAACGGATCACCGTGCGTCAGACGACTCCAGACGAAGACCATGGCTGTGCAGGGCGCCGCTGCGAGCAGAATGAGTCCGGCCACGTAACTGTCGAGCTGCTCGGCCGGCAAATACGGCGCGAAGAGTTGTTTCACGAAGAGCCAGGCGAGCACCGCCATCGAGAACGGCTTGACCAGCCAGTTCACGAATAGCGTGACACCGATGCCGCGGCCGTACGTACGCAACTGTCCGAGTGCGCCAAAGTCGACGCGGATCAGCATCGGAATGATCATCACCCAGATGAGTAGCCCTACGGGGAGATTGACGCGGGCGATCTCGATGCCGCCGATGACTTGCATCACTTGCGGAAAAGCCTCGCCGAGTGCGATGCCGACCACGATGCACAGCCCGACCCATAGGGTCAGGTAGCGCTCGAAAATACTCATGGCGCTGTGTGCGGCGAGGCCAAAGCTCGAGCAGATTGCTCGAGCGCCATTTTTTCCAGCGATGCCGCCGGCAGGCTCGTGAAGGCTTCGAGGCGCCGCTTGATCTGATGCAGCGTTGTGCGGAACGCGACCATCTTGATCTCATCCGGCCACTCGCCTGCGCTCGGATCATCATAGCCCCAGTGAGCGGTCGCAGGTCGACCTGGAAACACGGGGCAGACTTCGTTGGCGTTGCCGCAGACGGTAATCACGAGATCGATGGGCGGTGCCGCGGGACCGAGAAACTCATCCCAGAGCTTACTGCGTAAGCCTACCGTCGGGATTCCCGCTTCCGTGAGGGTGCGAAGTGCTAGCGGGTTGGGCTGCCCGCTTTCACGGGGCGTGCTGCCGGCCGAATAGCCGACGAACCTCCCTGCCCCCAAATGATTGAGCAGTGCTTCGGCCAGGATGCTGCGCGCCGAGTTGTGCGTGCAGAGAAACAAAACGGAGATGGGGTGGCTCATGCGGACCTCACTCTGGAATTCTCAAAGCCGAAGATGACGAATTTGTGACATTCAAGGTCATCAGTGCGACTTCAATAGTCGCTCCTCGATCGCATAGAACGCCGAGTGCGCGCCCTTTTTCCCAAGATCCCCACCGACGATGAAATAGACGACGCCGTGGCCTGACTGCCGATCGATCCACAGTCCGGAGACAAGCCCGTACGCGTCACCGGCGTGGCCGATTCTGGGCATCGCGTCACCGAACGGATCATCGCCACAGTTGGAATCGCGTGTGGCCAGCGTTTGAACGGCGAGCCCGTAGCGACAAAAAAACGCGCGACCAGGGTCGCCGGATTCCGCTTCGAAGGTCTCGCCGTTTCGACCGTCGTAGGTCCACACCGGGGTGATTAGCGTATAGATCGACTCCTTGCGCAGGAACCGCTCAGCGCCCTGTGCTTGGCCGCCATGGGCTCCGGCGTCGAGAGCGCCGTCATTGAGCAGCATGCGACCGATACGCGCGAGATCACGCGCGGAAATTCGCAGACCCCCCTGTGGCGAAAACATCGCTCCGTTGTGCCCCGCTTGCCAGCGCGTGAGGTCGCATTGTCCATCGGCGGCAGGCACGACCGGACAGGCGGGTGCGCTGCCCCGAAGATCGTCCGCTTGTACTGCGCCTTTTGCGTCGTACAGCACGACTGCGCGCTCAATCGAGGCGGGAGAGCAGGATGCCCAGTTGAAGCAAGCCTGTAGTCCGAGAGGCTTCAGTACGAGCCGTTGCATGAGTCCATCGAAACGCTCGCCCGTTGCCCGCTCCATCACCGAAGCGATGAGCGGGAAGTTGAGGTTCGTGTACCGAAAGAACGTGCCGGGGGCGTGCTCGGCATCCCATGCCCCGGGATCGACCAGTTTGTCTTGTAGTGAGGCGTCGTAGGGGATCACGTAGCCCGCGGCGTCGGTGATGCTCGAGCGATGCGACAGCAACAGGCGCAGCGTGATCGGCACTTGCGGATGTTGCGGATGACGCAGCGACCAGCCGAGCCACGTCGATACGTCGCGATCGAGATCGAGTACGCCTGATTCCACGAGACGCATCACCCCGAGTCCCACGACCAGCTTGGAGATCGAGGCGATGCGTACTGGATCATCCGCGCTCAGCGCCCGGCCGTTAGCTCGATCTGCGAGCCCCTCGGCGCGCACATCCAAAACGCCCGCTCGATCGAACGTCACCTTGACCGAGGCCGGTGGGTGCGGCGCTGCCGCGATGCTCGAGGCAGTAAGCAGGGCTCCCAGCGCCAACACTGAGACCCTCGTCAACTGTGTCATGTGGTCAGTCGCTCCGTGAGCCCCGATGCACGTTGCACGCGGCGCAAGCAGGCGTAGCGGATGAGTGTCGGATCTGCCCACACCGTGACGGACTTTCGGGCACGGCTGACGGCCGTGTAGAGCAACTCACGCGTCAGTATGGGCGATTCGCGTGGCGGCAAGACGACGAGCACGTGATCGAATTCCGAGCCTTGGCTGCGGTGTACGGTCATGGCGTAGAGCGGTGCGTGTTCGGGCAGCCGTGCGGCGAGCACCCGTCTCAGCTCGCCGGTGCCGGTACGGAAACATGCATGCAGGCGCGCCTCGTCATCGGTACGGTGCAGCACGGCACTGTCGCCGTTGAACACCTGCAGCGCGTAATCGTTGCGCAGCACGACGAGTGGCGCGCCGTGGTACAGCGCGCCGCGTGCGTCGTCGATCAACTCCTCGCTGGAGAGCAGGTCGCGGATCGTGTCGTTGATGCGCAGGGTGCCCACAGGACCACTCCGCGTCGCACAGAGGATTCGCGCCGTCTCAAACGTCGCGAGCCGCGCCACCGGATCATCGCTCTGCAAGGCGTTGCGGTAAGTGGCCATGACCGACGTCTGCGAAAGCGCCTTGCCGAGCGTATCGGCAGCGGGCAACGACTTGAGGGTGACATCTGGATACTCGATGCCGTCCAGGATCTCGAGCGTACGGTCCGCATCACCGCTACGGATCGCCGCACACAATGCCCCGATGCCGCTGTCGGCTGCAAAGCGCCAAGGTTTGCGCAGCGTGACGAGGGCAGATCCGAGTCCTGTACTGGCGGCCGTGATGTCGGCAAGCACGGAGCCCACCTCTACCGACGCCAACTGATCGGGATCGCCGATCAGGATGATGCGCGCTTGCGGTCGCAACGCCGCAAATAGTTTGGCCATCAGTGGCAGATCGACCATCGAGCTTTCGTCGACGATCACTACATCGCTCGCCAACGGCCGGTCCGCATCATGACGGAAAAACGCCGAGTCGCCGCGGGCGCCGAGCAAACGATGCAGGGTCGAGGCGGTACGCGGCAGCCGCTCACGCAACGCCTCGTCGATGGGCAAGCTCGCCAGTTGTGCGGCGATGCTTTGCTGCATGCGATGTGCGGCTTTGCCCGTGGGCGCAGCGAGCGAGATCCGTAACTCCGGACTCTCCGTCAGCAAGGCGACGAGGATGCGCACCACGGTGGTCGTTTTGCCCGTTCCCGGGCCACCCGCGATCACCATGAAGCGGCGAGAGCGTACGGCATCGATCGCGATGTCGGTCTGTGTCGCAGAGTCGGCGCTCGTCACCGGGCCCACCGCAGCGGCGTCCGATCCCAACCGCTCGACAATGCGGGCGGCCAGATCCCGCTCGTATTCGTAATAGCGATGCAGATACAGACGACCTGTCACATCGAGCACGAGTGGCTTGAATTCGCCTGGTTGCTGCGCGACGAGACCGCTCGCCAGCAGATCGTCCCGCCAACTCGTCAAGGAGGGCCAGGGCTGCAGTGCGGCAGCCGCCTCGAAGTGGTCCGAGGGGCGC
>Ga0209358_10000068_pt1 | contig 91269 bp, 75 predicted proteins | sample LauGreFa1BDMLBSN_2_FD_187574 | JGI IMG/M metagenome (GOLD analysis project Ga0209358, IMG submission 187574) | Freshwater lake microbial communities from Lake Michigan, USA - Fa13.BD.MLB.SN (SPAdes) (version 2) | ecosystem: Environmental > Aquatic > Freshwater > Lake | place: Lake Michigan, USA... | reverse complement strand
GCAGCAGGTTAACCAGCTCTTTCCGAATTTCGGGCTCGTGACACTCGAGCCCGTGACCATCCAGACGTTGCGTACCTCGCTCGGCCCCCGTGAACGTTTGCTGCGTATTGCGCTCGGGCTGAAGTCCGGCATCGGGCTGCTAATCGACCGTGACAGCGTGCGCGTGTTCGAGGTCAGCATCGGCGAGTCCACCGCCGCGGAGCTCGTGGGGCGCATCAAGAAGTCCGTGCGCAATCCGGATGTGGATTTCGATCAGCGCGCGGCGCGGCAATTGTACGAGGGACTCTTCAGTCGTATCCGCGACGATTTGATGAGCGAGGCCGCTCCGGAAAGGTTGATCATCGAAACCACGGGAGCCCTGGCGAGTTTGCCGTTCTCGGTGTTGCAAAGTGCGGAGCCGACCGACGAGGGCGAGGCCTGGTTGGCCAAGCGTTTCGCGGTGATGTCGGTACCCAGCATGCGGGCCTTCGTGTCCGCCCGAGCGGCGGGTCCCTCGCAGGGTACGGTGCCGTTCGTCGGCTATGGCGACTTCCTTCCGTTGGTGAGCGCGACGGCGGCTCCCTCGATCACCCGATCCATCCTCAATGCACGGCGATTACCGTCCGGATGCGAGGCCTTGCTCACCGGGGCGCTGGCAAAGTTGCCACGGCTTGCGGGCACCGCGGCGGAACTCGAAACTGTGAAACGGGTGATCGGGGCGGACGATCGCAGTGTGCTGCTGCGCAACCGCTTCACGGATCGCAACGTGCTCAATTCCGAGCAGGTCGCGGCGGCCCGAGTGTTAATGTTTTCCACGCACGGCGTGTTCGGCACGGATTTTCCGGAAGCGGCGGGGTGTCTGCCGGATGCCGCGTTGCTGACGTCTGCCGTATCGGATAAGGCCGGAGTGTTCCTCGACTCGACGCAAATCCTCGATCTGAAGCTCGATGCCGATCTTGTGGTGCTCTCAGCCTGCGATACCGGCAATCCACAGCCCGTGGCGCCTGGCGAGTCAGGATTGCCTTCGGGCGGCGATGCGCTGTCGGGGCTTGCTCGCTCTTTCTTCTATGCTGGTGCGCGCAGTGTCATGGTGTCGCACTGGGTGCTGCCGGACGAGGACACGGTGAATCTCATGAAGGTCTTTTTCGAGCGATTGCAGGCGGGTGATGCAGCACCGGAGGCCTTGCGCGCGGCGCAGCTCGCGCAGATCAGCTCTGGGGCTGCCGACCCGTTGCAGTGGGCGGCACTTGCAGTGGTGGGGGCACCGCAGGCGCGCTAACTGCGCGTCGGCGATCGAGTGAGTTAACATGCTTATGGGGTCGGGGAGAGAGGGATTTATGCGCAATATTCGTCGGACGGGTGCCGTGTTGGCACTCGGCATGCTGGGCGGTCTCGCCGCAGCGAGCGACTACATCGTGGCGCGATCGACGGATGCGTCGATCGTCAAGGGCACGGCGCTGGCCGCAGGGGCCGTGGTGCCTGCTGCGGTGGGCGCCGTCGTGACACTCATCTCCGCTGGGGGCGAGGTCGTCATCCTCAAGGGGACCGAGTCCGGCATCAAAGTTCCGGGGGCGGCAAAAGCGGCGAGTAGTGCGGCGAGCGCCACCTTGGCTGCGCTCGTCAATCGGCCGCCGCCGCGACGCAATTTCGGGGCGATGCGCGGCAACGAGAAGTGTCGCAGCGTCGAGGAGTTGCAGACGCTGGAGGCGATTCTCGCGGTGTCGGACATCGAGGGCTGCGGCCGTATCGCGCAGGCGGCCCTCGAGGCGTACATCAATAAGGCTGAAGCGGCTCCTGCGACGCCTTGAGCGCTCAGTTGTTCCGAATTGCGATCGTCGGGGCGGGGCCTGGCGGAATGAGCGCGGCCGCGCGTGCGGCAGAGCTTGGGGTGTCGCATGTGCTGCTCGAGCAGAGCGCAGCGCACGCCAACACCATCCAGCGTTACCAGAAAGGCAAGCATGTGATGGCGGAGCCCAACGTGCTGCCGCTGCGTAGTCCCTTGCCCTTTGCGGCGGGTGTGCGCGAACACATCCTCGAGGAATGGGGCGCCGGGCTCGACCGCCTCGGTGTCAATCTTCGTTGCCAGAGTGAAGTCACTCGGATCGAAGGTGAGCGGGGTGACTTCAAACTCACGCTAAAAAGCGGCGAGTCGCTGCGGGCCGAACATGTGATTTTCTCGATTGGCGTGCAGGGCAATCCGCGGCGTCTGGGCGTACCAGGCGACGATCTGCCCTGCGTGCAGTACACGCTCGACGATCCGGATGACTATCAGGGTGAGACGATTGTTGTGGTCGGTGCTGGCGATGCCGCCATCGAAAATGCCACCGCACTCGCGCGACAAAATCGAGTTTTCATCGTCAATCGCGCCGAGGAGTTTGCGCGCGTCAAGGATGGCAACCTGAGTCTGGTCCTCAAGGCCATCGAGGACGAAACGCTCGGCTGCTTCTACAAGTCGAGTTGCGTGGCGATCACGGCCACGACGGGTGCGGAGGCACCGTATCTTCTGACGCTCGCCACGCCCGAGGGCGACACGGCCGTACCCTGTCACCGCATCATCGCCCGCATCGGTGCGGTGCCACCTCGGAAGTTCGTCGAGTCCTGCGGTATTCGCTTTCCCTCCTCTGATGCCGCCGCTTTGCCTGAGCTCAGCGCGCAGTACGAGTCGAACGTGCCGGGTCTCTACGTCATCGGGGCGCTCGGTGGCTATCCGCTCATCAAGCAGGCGATGAACCAGGGCTACGAGGTCGTGAGCCATATTCAGGGCGAGGCGGTGGAACCGGCCGATGAGCCCCTGCTCGCCGACAAGCTTTCAAAGCTTCCCGGCATGCTGTCGGTCACCGAGACACTGCAGCGGATGCAGCAGCGCATCCCGCTCTTTGCCGATGTGAATCCGCTGATGTTTCGCGAGTTGATCCTCGGCAGCGCCGTGCACTGCCCGCATGAGGGCGACGTCGTGTTTCGCCGCAACGACTATACGAACTCGTTCTATACCGTCCTCGACGGCAGCGTGCAGATCGAGTTCGGCGAGGATGGCGACTCGAGACGCATCACGCTCGCGGCCGGACAGTTCTTCGGCGAAGGCAGTCTGCTCTCGGGTCGACGGCGGTCTGCGACCGTGTATGCCGGTGCGGGCTGCGTACTCATCGAATCGCCGCGACGGGATATCGTCAAGTTGATGAGTTCTGTGGATTCGGTGCGCTCTGTCATCGACCGTCTGTTCATCGTCAGGGCGATCCAGAGCGGCTTCGCACCGAACACACCCTTTGAGATGCTTGAGCCGATCGCTGATCGCGCGCGCCTCAATCGTTACAAGCGCGATGAGGCTCTTTTCAAGGAGGGTGAACCCGGGGACCGACTGCATCTCGTGCGCAGCGGCTCGGTTGCCGTATCGCGCAATTTCGGCGGACGCGAGGTGACCTTGTCCTATGTGGCCGCGGGCAATTACGTGGGCGAGATGGGACTGCTCGGCCGAACGCTGCGCAGTGCCACGGTTCGCGCCGCAGTGCCCACCGAGACAGTGAGTCTTGACGCTGACACGTTTGCTGAACTCATGGCCCATAACCCGACGCTGCGCAGCGAAATCGAAAGCGTCATGCGCAAGCGCATCGTGAGTAATGCTCAAGCGCAGTCGAGTGATGCGGGCGGTGATCTGATCTCGTTTCTGATGCGACAAGGACTGGGTGAGGCCACTGACGTACTGCTGATCGACGAGTCGCTGTGCATCGGTTGCGACAACTGCGAGCAGGCCTGTGCCGCGACCCACGGCGGCACGTCACGACTCGATCGCGCCGCGGGGCCAACGTTCGCCCACGTGCACGTGCCGACCTCGTGTAGGCACTGCGAGAACCCGCATTGCATGAAGGACTGTCCGCCCGATGCGATCCGTCGCGCACCGAATGGCGAGGTCTACATCCAGGACAACTGCATCGGTTGCGGCAACTGCGAGCGAAACTGTCCCTACGGTGTGATCCACATGGCGAGCACGCCGCCGCCTCAACCCTCGTTGTGGGCCTCGTTGCTGTTCGGTAGCGAAGCACCCCCAGTCGAGTCGACCGGGCAGGGCAAAGCACCCAAGAAGGCGGTCAAGTGCGACATGTGCAAGGACCAGTCGGGAGGTCCGGCCTGCGTGCGTGCCTGCCCCACCGGTGCAGCGCTGCGCGTGAGCCCGGCTGAGTTCGTCGAGTTCGTCAGCGCCGGGGCGGCGGAGCGCTGAGATGCATCAGTCAATTCTCGATTTCGAACGTCGCCGCTACCTGAAGATCGCACTTGCGCTGTGTGGCGTGTCGTTGGTGGCGTATCTCTGGCACGATCCGCGCTCACCGCCGAACGGCGGAACCTGGCTGGGGTATACGCTGGGCGGTCTCGGCGCGGCGTTGATCCTGTGGCTCACGGCGCTGGGTGTGCGCAAGCGTAGCTACACCTCGACGCTCGGTAGCTTGCAGGGCTGGGTCAGTGCGCATGTGTACCTGGGTCTGGCGCTGCTGCTCGTGGCGTCACTGCACGCCGGTTTTCAGTTCGGCTGGAACATTCACACGCTCTGCTACGTGCTGATGGTCGTGGTGATTGCCTCGGGCCTCCTGGGTATCGTGCTGTATCAGCGGTTGCCGCAGCAGTTGTCGCAGAATCGCGCGCAGCAGACATCGGACCAGATGCTGACTGAGTTGCAGGAACTCGATGAGCGCACGCGACGCGTGGCTGCGAACGCCTCTCCGGACGAGGTGTTAGCAATCGAGGCCAACATCGCGGGCACGCGCATCGGTGGTAGTACGGTGGCGATCCTCTCGGCGCAGGATCGATCAACCGTACGGCTGCCTGATGGCCCGGCTGAGGCTGAGGCGAACCCCGGTCAGGCGCGCATCCTCGAGTGGCTGAGCGCGCGACTTTCGGCGAGCGACGATGCTGGTCGCACCCGAACGCTCACGGATCTTGTCTCGCTGATCGGTGCGCGGCGTGCGTTGCTGCGACGGTTGCAACAGGATGCGCGGCTGCGCGGCTGGCTGTCGATATGGTTGTACGTGCACGTGCCCGTAACCTTCGGTTTGCTGGGCTCGCTCATCGCACACGTCGTCAGCGTGTTCCTCTACTGGTAAGCAGGCGATGCGCGTACTGCTTCGACATATCACCCGAACCGCCGCAGGCACGCAGTCAGTGCGTGAGGAATGGGTGGATGACACCGTCATCACCTTCGGTCGTTCTACCGACCAACGCGTGCAGAGCAACGACACCCGTCTGCAACTGAAGCACGCCGAGTTGCGCGCGACGGCCTCAGGGTGGCAGCTCGTATGCATTCCGCCAGGCCAGGCGGTAGTTAATGACAAGGCCTGTCGCGATGCGCGGCTCGCTGTGGGCGATGTGGTCACGCTTGGTTCGCTGCGCCTTCGCGTCGAGGCGCCCACCGCGGCCGGCGAACCGCAACTGTCGATCGAGCGACTCCCCGATACGGCGAGCGCTGCGGTGTCAGCGGGTGCGGGCGCGCCAGCCTCGGCTACGGCGCCAAAGCTATCGCTCGCTGAACTCGGTTGGCGCAAGCGTCCGTGGGCGTGGGCGCTGTTTCTCGTCACCGTGTTGGGCGGTCTCGCACTGCCGTGGGCGGTGGGCGTGCCCTCCGATGCGACTTGGAGTTCCGGACCCCTGCATGAGGCGCACGCCTCGCTTGAGGGACGCTGCGACAGTTGTCACGTAAAACCCTTTCAGCGCGTACGCAATGAGTCCTGTCTCGATTGTCACGCGGATCATTTACGCAGGCATCTGCCCGCCGATCATCCGGCGACCGTGCAGTTCATGGCCCAGCGGTGTACGGACTGCCACGTCGAGCACGATGAACCAACGCACCTCGTGCAGACGGATAATCGGGTATGCACGGACTGCCATGCGGAACCTGAGCGCCATGGTGGTCGCCCAGGCGCGAAGCCCGTGACCGATTTCGAGTCTAACCATCCGCCGTTTCGCCTGAGCTCGCTACGCAGCGAGCAGCCCGCCTCGCAATTGAAGTTCACGCATGCCGCGCATCTCGATGAACGGGGTATCAAGGCACTGAGTGGCACCGTGGTCATGAAGTGCGCGGACTGTCACACGCCTACGGAGGAAGGGCGCAGCTTCGCGCCCATCCGTATGGAGACCCACTGCGCATCCTGTCATCGGCTCGACTTCGACCCCGCCGAGCCTGATCGAACTGTGCCGCATGGCGATCCGACCGAAGTGCTGCGTGTACTGAGCGGGCACTACAGCGCGCGATATCTTGCCGGTTACGCCGACCCGCTTGCCGGGCGTACGTCCACCGTGCTGCCGCCCGGTGTCGAGGTGGCGCCGGCGGAGCGTGCTCGCCTGCTCGGTGTGGCGCGTGATCGCGCCGTGCGGGTGGCCACGGATCTGTTCGAGCGGCGTGCCTGCGTCGACTGTCATACGGTCACGCGCGTGGGTACGGCTGCGGAACCTGCCTGGAAGGTTATGCCCGTCAAGCTGGTGTCGAACTGGATGCCGGGCGCCGAGTTCGACCACGCGTTGCATGGCACCTCGCTCACGCCGTGCAGCACCTGTCACAAGGCCGAGACCTCGAAACAGGCGAGTGACGTGCTGATGCCACCGATAGAGACGTGTCGCGATTGTCACCGCGGCACGATGAAAACCGCCTGCATCGATTGTCACGGATTCCATGGCAAGGGACAGCCGCTGTGGCAGCCGGCGACGCTCAAGGCTGTGTTGCACAAGGCTGCCCCGCCGTGATCCGCAGGCGTTCGTTATCTTTGTTGGCGGCGCTCGCGCTGACCGCCTGTGGGGGTGGGGGCGGTGGCAGTAGTGCGCCCTCGGCGGGGAGTGCAGGAAGTACGCCGCTGTCGTGTGACGGGTCCTGTGCGAGCTCGAGCACCGCTTTGACGGTGGCGCAAGTGGAAACTGTGATCGCACGGGCCGTCGTCGAGGCTCAGGCGCGTAATGCCAAAGCCACCATCGCGGTGGTCGATCGCGTGGGCAATGTGCTCGCCGTGTACGTCATGAACGGCGCCTCCGCTACGGTCACGGTGCGAAGCACCCAAGGCTCGGCCCGCATCGACGGCGGACTCGAGAACGTCGCCGTCGTGCCCGCAACTCTGGCTGCGATCGCCAAGGCCGTCACCGGCGCGTATCTGTCGAGCGAGGGCAACGCGTTCAGCACTCGCACCGCGAGTCAGATCGTGCAGTCGCATTTCAACCCAGGTGAAGTTCTGACACCCGGCGGCCCGTTGTTCGGCGTGCAATTCAGCCAGTTGCCGTGCTCGGATGTCGCTGCTCGGTTCGAGGGTGGTGCGGCGAGTATGGGGCCGAAGCGCTCGCCGCTTGGACTCGCCGCTGATCCTGGTGGATTTCCGCTGTACCTTGACGGTACGCCGGTCGGCGGCGTCGGCGTGATGGCCGATGCCGTGTACGGCCTTGACGCGAACCTGCTCGATCGTGACGACGATCTCGATGAGGCCATCGCGTTGGCGGCGACGGTGGGCCTCTCGGCACCGGAGGATCGGCGCGCCGATCGCATCACCGCTGATGGCAAGACGCTGCGTTTCAGCGACGCGGAGATCGCCGACCTGCGCGGTGGCAGCAACACTCCGCCGACGCTGACGGCGCAAGGCGCTTCGATCGGCCGCCTCGTGGCAGTTACCGGCTATACGAGCGCCACCCCGCGCGCGGGCACGGCGTTCGGACAGAGTGCGTCAGGGATTCGCGCGGACAGTCGCGACTATGCGGGCCTTGATGCCTTCGTCCTCGTCGATGCGTCGAACGCCGAGCGATTCAGGCCGCGGGCGGGGAGCGAGGCGAATGGCGCACTCAGCGCCGCTGAAGTGCAGGGACTGTTGCGTTCGGCGCTGCAAGTCGCGGCTCGCGCGCGTGCGCAAATTCGCAGACCGCTCGGCACCTCGGCGCGCGTCAGCATCGCAGTGGTCGATTCAAACGGCGTGCTACTCGGGCTCGTACGCAGCCGCGATGCACCGGTGTTCGGCATCGATGTCGCTGTGCAGAAGGCGAGGGCTGCGGCGTTCTTCTCTTCGTCCCGCGCTGCGTCGATCCTGCAAGCCTTGCCGCCTGCGGTGTATCTCGATCAGGGACTCGTGCGCTTGCGGACGGTCGCGCCGGCAAGTTACCTGCCGGCGGTGCGTACTCTGCTGGGCGTCCCTTCGGCCTTGGGAGATGGTCAGATAGCCTTCTCGGCACGTGCGATCGGCAATCTCGCGCGACCGAATTTTCCCGACGGCGTCGATGGTAATCCGCCAGGCCCGCTGTCAAAGCCCGCGGGACAGTGGAGTCCCTTCAGCACTGGACTACAACTCGATCTCGTCTATAACGCAATCATTCAGCATGTGGCTTTCGTTGCGGGTCTCGCGCCCGATGTGCCGGCGCGGTGCGCCGGCATCGGCGGTTTCGATACGGGTTTCGCGGCGCAGGATGTGCCTCCGTTACTGGCCAATGGCATACAGATCTTTCCGGGCGGCGTGCCGATCCATCGCGGCGAGGCCCTCGTCGGTGCAATCGGCGTGTCGGGTGATGGCATCGATCAGGACGACATGATCGCGTTCCTCGGCGTCGCACAGGCAGGCTTTGCCGCAGGCGGACCGCAGCACCCGAGTGTGTCGCGTCGTGCCGATCAACTGGTACCGAATGGGGCGCGACTGCGCTACGTGAGTTGCCCGCAGGCGCCGTTTCTCGATTCGAACGAGCAGGAGCCCTGTCGTGGGCTTTGAACGTGGCCTGTGGTGGGCGATGCTGGCACTCGCGTCGCCGCTGCCGTCCATGGGGGCAGAGGCCCCGGCCGCCGCCGCGCAGCCCTGTCCGCCGACCGAGGGTGCGGAGCCCCGCCGGCGCAGTCCGCGCATACCGGTCCTGTCTTATGAGCCGACGCCCTGTGATGCATCGCGTTTGCCGCCCTCACCGCTCGAGCAAAGTGGTGCTCTGCAAGGCTTGCCGGATCGTTGGCGTCTCATCGAGAGCATTGGTATCCCCGATAACTGGATCGATCCGTATCACGGCAACAACCCGCTGAAGGGGGATCGGCCGCTGTTCGGTGAGGACTGGTTTCTGGCGCTCATCGGCGTATCCGATTCGGTGATCGAACCGCGGCAGTTTCCCTTGCCCGTAGGGGGTCCGGTCACCGAACGCGCAGGCTCGCTCGACACGTTCGGTGAGGGTCGACAGCAGGTCTATGCGCAGACCTTTGCGCTCGAAACCGTACTCTACAAAGGCGACACGGTGTTCAAACCGCCCGATTGGGAGTTCCGCGTGACGCCGGTCGTGAACGTCAATCACGTGGTCGTTGAGGAGCGCGGCGTGCTCAAGGCCAACGTCGACGCGCGCCGTACGCGCACAGAGTCCGCTGTGGGTTTGCAGGCGGCGTTCGTCGACAAACATTTGCGCAATGTCTCCGATCGGTACGACTTTGACAGTCTGCGCGTGGGCGTGCAGCCCTTCACGGCGGACTTCCGCGGCTTCCTGCTGAACGACAGTTTATTCGGCGTTCGCCTGTTCGGCATTCGCGACGACAACCGCTGGCAGTACAACCTCGCGTGGTTCCGCCGCATCGACAAGGACACCAACAGCGGCTTGAACGATCTCATCGAGCGCGGGGCGGCCGCGTTGCGCGACGACGATGTGTTCGTCGTCAACGCGTACTACCAGGATTGGCCGCGTTTGGGCTTCACCGTGCAGGGCACGATCCTGCACAACCGCAACCGCGAGGGGGGCGAGCTCACCTACGACGGTAACGGCATCATCCAGCGGCCGATGTCACTCGGGCTTGAGCGACCGCGCGAATACGATGTGACCTATGTCGGCGCCTCGGGCGATGGACATCTGGGGGGCATCAATCTGTCGACGAGCGCGTATCTCGCTCTCGGCGAGGCGAATCGTGGTGTATTCGTCGATCGACCTGAGCGGATTCGTGCGGGTTTCTTTGCAGCGGAACTGTCCAAGGATTTCTCCTGGGTCCGTGCGCGGGCTTCGCTGGCCTGGGCCTCGGGCGATGGCAATCCGTTCGACGGTCGCGGCGAAGGTTTCGATGCGATCTTCGAAAGCCCGCTCTTCGCGGGTGCCGACACGAGTTTCTGGATCCGTCAGCCCGTGCCGCTCATCGGCGGCGGTCGAGTGTCGCTCTCGGGACGTAATGGAATGCTCAACTCCTTGCGACCCTCCAAGGAGTTCGGCCAGTCCAACTTCGTCAATCCCGGGTTGCGCCTTGCAGGCGTCGGGGTCGATCTCGATCTGACGCCGACGCTGCGCCTGAGCGGCAATCTCAACTACCTGACCTTCGACGACACTGCCGTGCTCGAGGTGGCGCGTGCGCAAGCTGGGATCGACCGCGAGATTGGACTCGACGCCTCGCTGGCCGTGATCTGGCGGCCGCTTGCGATACAGAATGTCGTGGCTCGCCTTTCGGTGGCCTCCCTCGTGCCGGGGGCCGGCTACCGAGCGCTCTATGGTGACGAGAGGGCCTATTCGGTGTTGGGCAACTTGGTGCTGACGTACTGACCATGACAGACAGGATTCGCATTCGTTCAGGGTTCGTGGCGTTGTGCGCGCTGCTCGCGGGTGCGTTGTTCGTTGAGGAGGTGAAGCCCGTCGCGCGCAACTATCGTGACGCACCGCCGGCCCCGGCCCGGCAGACGGCGGACGAGGCGGCTACCAAGAGCGTGGGCTGTCTCGACTGTCATACCGCGACCGATCAACCGACGATGCACGTCAACCCGGGCGTCGTGCTCGGCTGTGCGGATTGTCATGGCGGTGATGCCGGCGTGCGCTGGTCGGCCGGCAACGGCACCGAGGCGCGCAGCAGCTCTGCGTACGTGTCTGCGCGTGATGCTGCGCACGTGTTGCCGCGGTATCCGGAAGCCTGGAAATTCCCTTCGAGTGCCAATCCGGAGCGCACCTACGCTCTGCTCAACAAGGAAAGTCCGCAGTTCATCCGCTTCATGAATCCGGGCGATTATCGAGTGGCCATGGAGTCCTGCGGCGCCTGTCACGAGAAGACTATCAAGGATGCGGCGCGCAGCCTGATGGCCACCTCCACGATGTTCTGGGGTGGCGCGGCGTACAACAACGGCTTGTTGCCCTACAAGCAGTACATCCTAGGTGAGGCGTACACGAGGGACGGTCACGCGGCGATCCTCGAGGGAGCCGCATCGACGCCCGAGCAGCGCGAGCGTTTTGAGATCGTCGAGAAGGTGTACCCGCTGCCGCGCTGGGAAAATCTGCCGCCCGCGGATGTCTTCCGTGTGTTCGAGCGCGGCGGTCGCAACATCTCGAACCTGTTCCCGGAAACCGGGCTGCCGAACGTGGCGGGGTCAATCCAGCGACTCGAGGAGCCGGGTCGACCTGATCTCAAGCAGTCAAATCGGGGTCCTGGTACAGGTGCGCGCATTGCCGTGCCCGTACTCAATATCCACAAGACGCGACTCAATGATCCGCTGATGTGGTTCATGGGCACGAACGACAACCCGGGCGACTATCGAAACTCCGGTTGCAGCGCCTGTCATGTGGTGTACGCGAATGATCGCGACCCGCGCCACTCGGGTCCCTATGCGGCATTCGGTCACGCGGGGCAAACGCAGAGCGCTGATCCGACGATTCCGCGCGAGCGCAGTGGGCATCCTTTGAAGCACGCGTTCTCCCGAGCCATACCGACGAGCCAGTGCATGATTTGCCACATGCACCAGCCGAACATGTTCATGAACAGCTTTCTCGGCTACACGATGTGGGACTACGAGTCCGATGCGGCGTCGATGTGGCCTGAGGAACAGCAGTTCCCGAGCGCCGAGCAGATGCGCAAGGTGCTCGATCGAAATCCCGAAGGTGCCGCCCCGCGCGGCAAGTGGGCGGACCCCGAGTTCCTGAGCAAGGTGAGTGAACTCAATCCCACCCTCAAGGACACCCAGTTCGCCGACTATCACGGCCATGGCTGGAACTTCCGCGCCATCCACAAGCGCGATCGTGCGGGCAATCTGCTCGATGCCGAGGGGCGCATCGTGGCGGCGGATGATCCGCAGAAATGGAACAAGACGGTGCAGATGGCCTCGATTCACGTAGATGTCGGCATGCACTGCGTCGATTGTCACTACGCGCAGGATTCGCACGGTAACGGCCATCTGTACGGTTCGGTGGCTGCCGCCGTCGAAATCGACTGCAAGGACTGTCACGGCACGACCGCCTCGCGCGCGACGCTGCGAACCTCGGGGCCCGCTGCCTCGTCGGTGAGCAATGATCTATCGCTGATCCGCAATCCTGACGGTTCGCGTCGCTTTGAATGGCGCGGCGAGATGCTCATCCAGCGCTCTGCGGTCACCCCGGGACTCGAGTGGGAAGTTTCGCAGGTCAAAGATTCGGTGACGCCGGGTAACGCCCATTACAACGCCAAGGCTGCGCGGGCGAAGACCATGTCGCGCGATCCGCAGGGACAGAAGTGGGGTCCGGACATTCCCTGGGAGATGCTCGCCCACAATGACGACAAGATGGAGTGCTACGCCTGCCACACCTCGTGGACCACGAGTTGCGGTGGCTGCCATCTGCCCATCGAAGCAAACTGGAAAACGGCGCGGCACCGCTACGAGGGCGGCGAAACGCGCAACTACGCCACCTACAACCCGCAGGTGGCTCGCGAAGATATCTTCATGCTCGGGCTGCGCGGCCTCTCAGAGGGCGGCAAGATCGCCCCAGTCCGTTCATCCTCTGCGCTGGTGCTGTCCTCGACCAATGCCAGTCGCGAACGTATCTACGTGCAGCAGCCGCCTATCTCTGCCTCGGGCTATAGCTCGCAGGCCATGAATCCCCATTACCCGCACACCGAGCGCAAGACCGAGACCAAGACCTGCAGTGACTGCCACCTCTCGCGCAGCGGCGACAACAACGCCATCGTCGCGCAGACCCTGGGTTACGGCACTCAGTTCATCAATTTCGCGGGGCTCAACGCCTGGGTGGGTACGGCCAAGGGCGTCGCGGCGGTGGAGGTGACGGAGTACGACGAACCGCAGGCGGTGATCGGCAGCTATCTGCACCGCTATGCGTATCCCAAGTGGTACCGCGAGCACGTGGCCCGCGATCGACGTCTGCGCACGGGGAGCCAGTTGTCCGGCGAGGCGGTGGGGTGCGTGCAGGTTCGTGGCGAGTATCTCTTCAGTGCCGAAGGCTCGCGCGGACTGCGCGTGCTCGATGTGGCGAGCGTTGCCAACAAGGGGTTCAGCCAGAAAATCGTCAGTGCACCGTTCTCACCGCTCGGCCAAGACACCACCGTGCCCAGCCGCAACGCCACCTGCGTGGCCTTGCCGACCACCCAGCCGGTGCATCCGGCGCGCAACGAAGGCGAGTTGATGCGCAAGGCGAATCTCGAGCAGCCGTTCCTGCCGATTTACAACTACGCGCTCGTCACGGATGCCGAGGAAGGTTTGATCCTGATCGACATCAATACGTTGGCGGATGGCGAGTTCCGCAACAACTTCCTCAGTCGTACGCTGACCTGGAACCCCGATGGCAAGCTCACCGGTGCGCGTCAGCTCGTCATCGCGGGCAATACGGTCTACGTCTTGACGCCGCGTGCGCTGGTCGTTGTGGACCTTGCCGTCCCCACGGCGCCGCGTCTGCTGGCCGAGCAGCCGCTTGAGGATCCCCGCGCGCTCGCGCTGCAGTTCCGTTACCTGTTCGTGACGACGGCACGCGGTTTCGAAGTGCTCGAGGTGACTCGCCCGGCGGCACCACGCCGGGTCAGCGGCGCACAGGTGGCGCTCGCCTCTGCCGCAGGTCTGACGGTGTCGCGCACCTATGCGTATGTTGCCAACGGCCCCGGCGGTCTCGCCATCATCGATGTCGAGCAGCCCGAGCGCCCGCGCCTGCTGCAGTCGTGGAACGCCGAGGGCGCGCTCATCGATACGCGCGATGTGATGATTGCCTCGACCAATGCCTCGCTCTTTGCTTACCTCGCCGACGGGCGCGGTGGTCTCAAGGTGGTGCAGTTGACGAGCCCTGCGACGCAGCCCAATTTTTATGGCTTCAGTCCGCAGCCCAAGCCTGAGCTAATTGCTCGCTACGCGACCCGCGCGCCGGCGCTGTCCTTGTCGAGGCCGCTCGAGCGCGATCGTGCCGTCGACGAGAGCGGTGGACAGGTCGCGGTATTCGGGCGTCGTGGCTCAAGACCGTTCACGTTGCCGGAAATGCAACGGCTCTTTCTCGATGGCGACGGGATGCCGTGGTTCGTCGACGATGAGGTGAAGCCATGAGCCGTTCGCTCGTAGTCGTATCGATGCTCGTGCTTTGCGGTGTGCTGCCTGCGCTCGGGTTGACCGCAGACACGACGAGCTCACCCCCTCGCTTCGAAGGTGTGGCGAGTTGTGCGTCCTCGCTGTGCCACGGCTCGGCGCGGCCTTTGAGTGCCCACGAAGTGCTGCAAAACGAATACGTGACCTGGTCGCAGTTTGATCCACACGCCAACGCCTATCGCGTGCTGCTCGATGCACGCAGCAAGCAGATCGCTGCGCGTATGGGCATCGGCCCGGCACACACGGCCCCGCAGTGCCTCGCCTGTCATGCCGAAGTCGTGCCCGCGGCGCGGCGCGGTGTGCGGCATCAGTTGAGTGATGGCGTTGGCTGCGAAAGTTGCCATGGCGCCGCCGAGCGATGGTTGCCGACGCACCATCAGTCTCCAGCCGTCACCCACGCCGAAAATCTCGCTCGGGGTCTTACCGCGCTCGAACGACCTGGCGTGCGGGCGGAGGTCTGCACCGGCTGTCATGTCGGTGATCGCAATCGATTCGCGAGCCACGCCATGATGGCCGCGGGGCATCCGCGCCTCGTGTTCGATCTCGAGACTTACACCGAGTTGTGGCGGACGAGCGGCGGACGCGAGCACTACCGCAAGCGCGACACGCAGGCGCCGACGGTCTGGATCGCCGGCATCCTCGGTGCGACGCGCCGGCAGTTTGAACTGCTCGAAGTGCATGCCGCACGCAGTGCGCGGCCGGACTTTTCCGTGTATGCCTGCCATACCTGTCATCGTGATCTGCGCGTCGCGGCCTTCGGGACAAACGAAGCGCGCGGGTCGCAGGCCGCCGATCCGCTCGCCGGTGCGCCCGGCGAACTGCGCATGCAGGATGGGCAATTGCGTTTGCTGCTGGTGCTTGCCGATGCGCTGCAGTTGGATTCGCAGTCGTTCATCGCTGCCATGCGAAGGCTGCAGAGCGCTCTGAACGGCGACCCCGCGCAGTTGCCGGGTACGCTGCGCGATGCGCGGCAGCAACTCGATGCGCTCGGCGTTGCGCTGACGCGTCGCAGCTGGCAGACGAGAGAAACTCGGGTGGTATTCGACGCCTTGCTACGCGCGGCACGCAGCGGAAGTTTTCCGGACCCCGCGGCTGCGGAGCAGGCGGCCATGGGACTCGTCATGCTGCTCGCAGAGCTTGATCTCGACCGTTCGCGTCGTGCCGAGATCGATGCGCTGTTTGCCACGTTGCGGGACGATAACGCTTTCGATGGGCGACGTTTCCGGCGAGTACTCGATCAACTCGAGAAGCCCACCGCCCGATAGATACTCGGCTCAGGTCAGGAATAAGGCGCCGAGCCCCAGCAGCGTCGCAAATCCGATGCAGTCGGTGAAGGTCGTGAGAATGACACCAGCCGACAAGGCGGGGTCGATGTCGAGACGGCGCAGCGCCATAGGCACAATGACGCCGACGGCTGCAGCAGCCAGAAGGTTGACGAGCATCGCCGCGGCGATGATCAAGGCGATTTGCCAGGTGTCGAACCAGAACACCGTGACCGCACCCACGACGACCGCCCAGAGCAGGCCATTGAGCCCGCCGACGGCGATTTCCTTGAACAGCAGCCAGCGCGCATTCGACCATTGAACCTGGCCCAAGGCCAAGCCGCGAATGATGAGCGTGACGGTCTGGGTTCCGGCGATGCCGCCCATCGAGGCGACGATCGGCATCAATGCGGCAAGTGCAGCCACCTTCTCGATGGTGCCCTCGAAGGTCTTTACCACGGCGGCGGCCATGAACGCGGTGACGAGGTTGATGCCGAGCCAGAGCAGTCGACGCCGTGTCGAGGGAATGATGCCGGCGAAGAGATCTTCTTCATCCTGGAGACCCGCCATCGAACGCACCGAATGCTCGGCTTCCTCACGGATGACGTCGACCACGTCATCCACCGTGATACGCCCGATCAGATGGCCCTCGGCGCTGACGACGGCCGCCGAGACAAGATCGCGCTCCTGGAAGAGCTGTGCAACATCGTGCGCAGCGAGCTCCGGCTCGATGCGTGCGGCCTCCGTATCCAGACTCTCGCCGACAATGTCTTCCGGATCGCCGGTGATGATGCGCGTCAGCGCGATCGTACCGAGATAGCGATCGTCCCGATCAACCACGAACAGGCTGTCGGTACGGGGTGGCAATTCACCGCGCATGCGCAGGTAACGTAGCACCACCTCGAGCGTGACGTCGGGACGCACGCTGACGGTGTCGGTGTTCATCAGGCCGCCGGCGCTGTCCTCGGGCCAAGAGAGCACCTTGCGCAGACGCTCGCGGTCGCGCTGGTCCATGGAGCGCAGAACCTGCATGGTCACCGTTTCCGGTAGATCTCCCACCAGGTCCGCAAGGTCATCGAGTTCGAGGCCTTCGGCCGCGGCCACGAGCTCTTCGGTCTCCATTTCTTCGATGAGTTCCTGACGGACACTCTCGTTGAGCTCAACGAGCACATCGCCCTCGAGATCGGGGTCGACCATGCTCCAAACCACTTCGCGTTGCCGCGAGGGTACGGACTCGAGCAGCAAGGCAATCTCGGCCGGGTGCATCGCCGAGACCATGCGCTGCGCCGGGCGCAGGGTGCCGGCGTCGAGGGCTTCGCGCAGTGCAGCGAGCCGTGCCTCCTTGCGACTGACGACCGTCACGAACGCGCCGTGAGTGAACTGTGGCGGTGGGTGAGGCCGGCGACCTTGCCGGCGAGGCGCAGACGAAGACGCTCGACGAGGTAGACCGAGCGGTGCTGGCCGCCCGTGCAGCCGATGCCCACGGTCAGATAGCGCCGGCTTGCGCGCTTGTGATCTTCGATGCGGGCGAGAATGAAGGCCTCGAATTCACCGAGCAGCCGCTCGACGCTGGCCTCGGCATCGAGATAGTTCATCACGGGGCGGTCGAGCCCCGTGAGATCACGGAGTTCACCCACCCAGTACGGATTCGGGAGCGTGCGCGCATCCATGACGAAGTCGCAGTCACCCGGGATACCGTATTTGAACCCGAACGACACGAGCGTCACCGAGAGGCGTCCCGACTGCCGCTGATCCACGCGCTGCATCACCATGTCGCGCAGCTGGTGCACGCCGAGGTGGGTGGTGTCGATGACGAGATCGGCGATCTGGATGACGGGGTCAAGCAGATCGCGTTCGCGCGAGATGGCCCCTTGCAACGTATCCTCGAGTCGCGACAGCGGGTGTCGGCGCTTGGTCTCGCCGAATCGGCGCAGCAGTTCGGCGTCCGAGGCCGTGACGACGAGCAACTGGCAGCGCAGGCCGCTGCGCCGCAGATTGCCAATCAGCTCCGGGATGTTGGTGAGGCCGATGGAGACATCGCGCGCATCGATACCGATGCCGATCTTGCCCCCTAAATTAGTGCCGTCGCGCAGCGCATGCGACACGAAGGTCTCGAGCATCGAGGCGGGCAGGTTATCGATGCAGAAACGCCCGAGATCCTCGAGCGCATTGAGGACCACGCTCTTGCCGGCCCCCGAGAGGCCGCTGACGAGGATGATGTCGAGCGTGGTCCCCATGGAGCTCAGTGGCGCGCGCGGCGCCCCTCCTCGACATGGTGATCGGTGATCTTGTCCTTACGCTTCTTGACCAATCGGTCGAGCTTGTCGGCGAGGGCATCGATGGCTTCGTACATGTTGCCCGCTTCAGCGACGGCGTGGATGTCCCCGCCGCTGACCTTGAGGGTGGCCTCCGCCTTGTGGCGCAACTTCTCGACCGACAGCACGTAGTGCACATCGAGCACATGGTCGAAGTGGCGCACGATCCGATCCATCTTCTTGAGAACGTAGGCGCGCATCGATTCGGTGACTTCGACGTGATGACCAGTGACTGATATTTGCATGACGGTCTCCTGTTCTAACGTGGGCCTGTCCGCTTGCGCTCTGCGGAGGACTCGATGCCGAGGCCCTCACGGTACTTCGCTACGGTGCGCCGCGCTACCGGTATGCCTTCTGCCGAAAGGATTTCGGCTAATCGGTTGTCCGACAGTGGTGCAGCAGGGTCTTCATCGCGGATGAGTTTGCGGATTTTCGCTCGGATCGCAGTCGACGAGGTGCCTTGACCGTCGTCGCCCTCGACCTGACTTGAGAAGAAGTATCGCAGTTCAAACACGCCCCGGGGCGTATGTAGGTACTTTCCCGAGGTCACGCGCGAAATGGTCGATTCGTGCATCTCGATGGCGCTGGCGATGTCCTTGAGGATCATCGGCCGCATATGCTCCTCGCCATGCAGCAAAAATTCATTCTGGCGCTGAACGATGGCGCGGGCGACCTTGAGCAGGGTGTCGTTGCGGATTTCCAGGCTCTTGAGCAGCCAACGAGCCTCCTGCAACTGAGTTCGCATCAGGGCGTGCGCGCCGCCGCGCTCCAGCATGCCGGCGTAGCTCTGGTTCACTTTCACCCGGGGTAGGGTGCCGGGATTGAGTTCGACGGCCCAGCCGCGGTCGGTCCGCCGCACGAAGACGTCTGGCACGATGTACTCGGGGCGGGCGGCGCTGATGACTGAGCCTGGCCTCGGGTGGCAGGCTCGCACCAGTGCCACCGCCGCGGCCAGTTCCTCGTCATCCACTTGCAGCATACGGCGCAGCGGCTGCAGGTCGCGCTGGGCTAGCAGGTTGAGATGATCGGCAACGATGCGACGGGCCAGTGACAGCGCAGGGGTCGACGGGTCGAGCCGGGCGAGCTGCAGCGTGAGGCATTCGGCGAGGTTGCGCGCACCGACACCGACGGGCTCGAGCAGTTGCACGAGTAGCAGAACGCGTTCGATTTCCTCTTCGTCGCGCTCGATCTGCGGCTGCAGTGAGGCGCCGATCTCGGCCAGCGTTTCGGTGAGATAGCCATCGTCATTCAGGACGTCGACGATCGCGGTGGCCACGATCAGATCTTCTTCGGCGAGACCCAGCAGACCGAGTTGATCGAGCAGATGGTCGCGCAGGCTCTCTCCGCGCTCGTCGGCGACATCGCGCTCGCGCTCCTCGTCGTCCTCAGCGCGTCCCGCATCGCTGCCCGTTCCGGGGCGATCGGCCCAAGGTTGATCGACAACCTCGATCTCGACAGGCTCGTAGGTGTCGACGACGGGAGTTTGATCGAGTGCCGTGAAGGACGTGGTGAGTTCCACCTCTTCCTCAGGCTCCTCCTGCTCGAGCATGACGTTGGTCTCGAGCAACTCGCTGATGTGTTGTTGCAACTCAAGCGTCGGCATTTGCAGGAGGCGAATCGCCTGCTGCAACTGCGGGGTCATGGTCAGGGACTGACCGAGCTTGAGTTGCAGGGACTGCTTCAGCATCGGCGTACGGCCGCTCGGCGAACCTAGAGTCGGAACGACTCTCCCAAGTACACCTCACGAACCCTGGGATTGGCAAGGATTTCCTCTGCCGAGCCCGATGCGATCACCACGCCATCGCCGATGATGTAGGAGCGCTGGCACACGCCGAGCGTCTCGCGCACGTTGTGATCGGTGATGAGCACGCCGATGTTGCGCGCTGACAGTTCACGCACGATGCGCTGGATGTCTATCACGGAAATCGGATCGACGCCGGCAAACGGCTCATCGAGCAGCAGGAAGCGCGGGTTCGCGGCGAGGGCGCGGGCGATCTCTACGCGACGTCGCTCACCCCCGGAGAGGGACATGCCGAGCGAGCGGCGCACGTGTGCGATGCGCAGGTCGGTGAGGATTTCCTCGAGCCGCACGGCGCGGGCGGCTGCATCTAGCTCGTCACGCGTCTCGAGGATCGCCGTAATGTTGTCCTCGACGGTGAGTCGGCGGAACACCGAAGCTTCCTGCGGCAGGTAACCGATTCCAGCGCGGGCACGACGGTGGATCGGCTCGTGGGTGAGGTCCTGCTCGTCGAGTTGGATGCGTCCCGCATCGGGCGGTACGAGGCCGACGATCATGTAGAAGGCCGTGGTCTTGCCGGCGCCATTGGGTCCGAGCAACCCTACAACTTCACCGGCACCGACCTCGAGCGACAGATCGGTGACGATGCGGCGCCTCCCGTAGGATTTGGCGAGGTGCGAGGCGCAAAGCCGGCTCATGGTTTCGGCTCCGGTGGTCGGATGGTGATGCGTACCCGACCCGAGTCGCCGGTGGGTTGACCTGCTTCAACCCGCTGCTCGCGCACGTTGTAGACGAGCGTGTCGCCGCGAATCTCGCTGCGACCATCGCTGAGCCAGGATTGGCCGCGCAGACTCACGGTGCCCACACCGAGGTCGTAGATGATGACATCGGCGCGTCCGACTGCCGTGTTGCCACTCTCGAGCCGTTGCTCGAACTCGGCTTGTTTGCCGCGGATGGTGGCGAGTGCGACGCGATTGAGCCGAAACACTACTGTCGCCTCATCCGAGCGCAATGCGCCATTTTCGAGATCGAGTTTCACCTTGCCACTCAGTGTCCAGGTGGCATCGGCAAAGTCGAGTCCCGTAGCACGGGCGCGCTCGGCGGCAACCCTGACCTTGCCCTGCGTGATGATCACATCGCGAAACAGCAGCGTGTTGCTGCGATAGTCCATCTCGGAGGAGGCCGCATCGAGCGTGATGTCGCCACTGGGCGCGGTCGATTTGACCGCCGGCGCGCTCTGCTGGGCCTGCGCCCGCAGCACTTCACTGCAGGCTAGAAGCAATACGAGCCAGATCGCTTTACGGTGTGAAGCGGCCATGCACATCTGCGCGAATGCGCGCCTGGTAGGTTTTGAGGTCAGCTTCGAGTCCTGTGCCCTCGAGTCGGTGTTTCTGTAGCACGATGAACACTGCGCCGGGCGCTACGGCCTTCGAGGTCGCAAGGTCGTAACTCAGTTTGTCGGTACGGATGCTCACCGGCGCGAGCGTGCCCGCGGGTTGCCCATCGAGGCGCACATCACCATCAAGCAGGATGCGTTGCGCTGCGGCCGGCATCCGCCCGCGATCGGCCTGCAGATGCCATTGTGCATCCGCTGACTGCAGTCGCATGTCGATGTCCGTGAGCACGATGTCTCGTGTGGCGGGTTGCTGTTCGATGAGCGCTGCCTGCAAGGTGAATCGGGCGCGACCGTCGGGCCCCGTTTCGATGATCTGCGCATCGCGCGCAGAGTAGCCTCGCTCGAGCATCCTTTCTTGATCCGCCTCGCCGGCGGGGCGCAGTTCTGTTGTACACCCCGCAAGCGCGAGCAAGGTCAGCATCAGCGCAGCCGAACGCATGTCACATCACGCCCTGACGCAGCAGGTCGTGCACGTTGAGTGCACCGACGAGCAGTCCGTGGTCGTCAACAACGGGCAGCGCGGTGATGCGATGCTGTTCCATCAGCCGCACGGCTTCGACGGCGAGTGCTTGGCTCGCTACGCTCTTGCACGGATGGGTCATCACCTCACCCATGCTCGCACCGTGCACGTCAATGCGCCGATCGAGCGAGCGACGCAGGTCACCGTCGGTGTAGACACCAGCCGGGCGCCCCGCGGCATCGACGATCACGGTCATGCCGAGCCCTTTGCGAGACATTTCGAGCAGGCCATCAGCCATGGAGGTGTCGGCCGTGACCCGCGGTACCTCATCGCCGCGGCGCATGACGTCCTCGACACGCAGCAGCAAACGACGGCCGAGACTGCCGCCCGGGTGCGAGCGCGCAAAATCTTCTGCGGTGAAACCACGTGCCTCAAGCAGCGCCACAGCGAGTGCATCACCCATGGCGAGCGTGGCCGTGGTGCTGGCCGTCGGCGCCAGGTTGAGCGGGCAGGCTTCCTCGGCCACGCTGACATCGAGATGCACGGCTGCGGCTCGCGCAAGTGTCGAGGACGCATTGCCCGTCAAGGCGATCACAGGCACACCGAGGCGTGCGATGGGTGTCAGCACGGCGAGGATCTCTGGCGTCTCGCCAGAGTTCGACAAGGCGAGCACGACGTCGCCGCGCGTGATCATGCCGATATCGCCATGGCTCGCCTCGGCAGGGTGCAGGAAGAAGGCAGGGCTGCCGGTGCTGGCGAGTGTGGCGGCGATCTTGCCGCCGATGTGTCCGGACTTGCCCATGCCGGTGACCACGATGCGCCCGGCGCAGCGCAGGCACAGTTCGCAGGCCTTGGCGAACGACTCGTCGATGCGACTCTCGAGTGCGACAAGGCCGCGGATTTCGGTAACGAGGGCCCGTTGGCCGGCGGCGATCAGGCGAGCGGGGTCGGCGTCGCCGGCCCGGACAGCCGGGGCAGTCCCTTGGGCAGGAATCTTCATGGAATGGCATCATACCGCCATGCATCCAGAGAAGGTCGCTGAAATCATTCGCGCGGGTCTGCCCGGTGCCATCGTCGAGGTCCGCTCCGACGATCAAACGCATTTTGCGGCGCGGATCGTCTGCGACGATTTTGTCGGCAAGCGCAGCATCGCCCGTCACCAGATGGTCTATCGCACCCTCGGCGAGCGGGTCGGCCGGGAAATCCACGCCCTGTCGATCGAAGCGCTGACCCCCGAGGAGGCCGGCGGTACCCGTCGGCCGGCCTGAGGCCGGAGCCACCATGGATCGGTTGCACATCGACGGCGGCCTGGCCCTTGAGGGCGAGGTCAAGATTTCCGGCGCCAAGAACGCTGCGTTGCCGATTCTGGCGGCCACCATTCTCTGCTCGGAACCCGTTGCGGTCGGCAATGTGCCGCACCTGCAGGATGTGACCACCATGATCGAGCTGCTCGGTCGCATGGGGGTTACGGTCACGGTCGATGAGCGCATGCAGATCGAGGTCGACGCCAGCACTCTCGATAAGCCGGTCGCACCGTACGATCTAGTCAAGACCATGCGCGCCTCGATCCTCGTGCTTGGCCCGATGCTCGCCAAGTTCGGGCAGGCGGACGTGTCGTTGCCAGGCGGCTGCGCCATCGGCGCGCGTCCGGTGAATATCCACGTGGCCGGCTTGCAGGCGATGGGCGCGCAGATCGCCATCGAGAACGGCTACATCCGTGCGCGGGCCTCACGCCTGCGTGGCGCTCGGCTCGTGCTCGACACCGTCACGGTGACTGGCACCGAGAATTTGATGATGGCCGCCGTGCTCGCGGAGGGTCAGACCGTGCTCGAGAATGCAGCGCGCGAACCTGAGGTGGTGGATCTCGCCGATTTCCTGATCGCCATGGGCGCGAAGATCCGCGGCGCCGGCACCGACAAGATCATCATCGATGGCGTCGAGCGTCTGCATGGCGCGGAGTTTCGCGTGCAGGCCGACCGCATCGAAACCGGCACATATCTCGTGGCTGGCGCCATCACGCGCGGCTTCGTGCGCGCGAAGAATACCCGTCCCGAGTTTCTCGATGCGGTGATTGCGAAGCTGCAGGAGGCGGGCGCGACGGTGGGCGTGGGCGCCGACTGGATCGAGATCGACATGCGCGGACGACGACCGAAAGCGGTCGATCTGCGCACCGCGCCCTATCCGGCGTTTCCCACCGACATGCAGGCGCAATTCGCGGCGCTCAATACGGTGGCCGAGGGCGTCGGCACCATCATCGAGACAATTTTCGAGAACCGTTTCATGCACATGCTCGAGATGCGCAGGCTCGGTGCCGAGATCCGTCTCGAAGGCAACACGGCCATCATCAAAGGCGTGCCGCGTCTGCAGGCCGCGCCCGTGATGGCGACGGATCTGCGGGCTTCGGCCTCACTCGTGCTGGCGGGACTTGTCGCCGAGGGGCGCACCGAGATCGATCGGATCTATCACATCGATCGAGGTTATGAGGCGATCGAGGAGAAGCTCGTCGGCCTCGGCGCCGCCATCAAGCGTGTTCCCGGCAGGGCCTGATACAAACCGATCGGCGCCATCTCGCGATCGAGCGCGGTATAGCCGTCGCTCCGCTTAACGTCGCGGCAGCACCTGCTGCGGTGACTCTTCGACGGGCACTCGCGCCTGACCGCGCTGGCCCCCGCGCTGCACTTCCAGCGTGACCGTCTGTCCGGGTGAGGTGTCGGCGATGCCGATCAGTACCTCGCGCGCCGTGCCCGCAACCTTGTCGTTGAACTTCAGCACCACATCGCCCGGGCGCATCCCCGCGCGTTGCGCAGGCCCATTGTTGGCGAGGCCCGTGATCAGCACGCCACCCTTCTCGATACCGAGTCGCTCGCGATCGACATCGGTGAGGGTCTCGGCGCCGATACCGATCCAGCCGCGCAGCACGCGACCTCGAGTGACGATCTCGCTGATGACACCGCGCACCAGATTCACCGGAATTGCAAAGCCGATGCCCTCGACGCCAAGGTTGCGCGCGATCACGGCCGTGTTGATGCCGACGAGTTCCCCGCGGGTGTTGATGAGCGCTCCGCCCGAGTTGCCGAAGTTGATCGGGGCATCCGTCTGGATGAAATTCTCGAAGGTGGCGAGCCCCAGTTGATCGCGGCCGACGGCACTGACGATGCCTTGCGTCACGGTCTGCGACAGCCCGATCGGGTTGCCGATCGCCAGCACGACATCGCCCACGGCCAACTGGTCCGAGCGTCCGAGGCGTATGGCGGGCAGATTCGGCAGATCGATTTCGAGCAGCGCGAGGTCGGTATCGGGATCGCGGCCCACCACCTTCGCATCGGCGATGCGGCCATCGGCCAGTTGCACGCGGATCGAGGCGGCATCGTCGATGACGTGATGGTTGGTGACGATCTGCCCGGACGGGTCGATGATGACGCCGGAACCGAGCGACTGCTGCATGCGGCGCCGGTACAACGGTGCAAAGTCGCCGAACGGATCCTGCATGAAGTTACGCGGCACTCGCTCGTTGACTACGCGCCTGACATAGATGTTCACCACAGCCGGGGCCGCGATGCGAATGGCCGCTGCATGGCTGCCCGTCGATGAGGGTCCGGCGACCGGCGCGGGGGGCAGAACGATGTCCTTGGGCGCTTCGTCGCCCGGCTTGCCATCCGTGCTTGTGCCCGGTGAAGGGGCGTCTGGAAGAACGATCTCTGCGGGTGCTTGAGGCGGTTTTCCGAGGCGAAGGGCGGTGAGGAGTTCCGGTCGCCACTGGGCGGCAGCGACGATGGCGAGGAAGGCGAACGCCATCCCGCCGACGATCGAGCCCCACACGAAAATTATCGCTTTTTGCCAGCCGCTCATCGCCGCGAACCTGCTCCTGCGGGCCGCACGAGCGCGACCCTGCGGTGTATAATGCCCGTGTTGCACGTTTACGTGATAGCGGCTCGCGCCTGTTGCCGGGCCAGAGAGGGGAGACGATGAGCGACGAATCTGTTGGCGGATCCGACGCGGTCGACACCAGTCGACGCAAGTTCCTGACCGTGGCGACGGCCGCGACCGGGGCGGTCGGAGTGGGCTTTACCTTGGTGCCCTTCATCTCCTCCTGGAAACCGTCGGAACGTGCGCGAGCACTCGGCGCACCGCTCGAGATCGATATCTCCAAACTCGAGCCGGGTCAGATGATCACCCAAAGCTGGCGTAAGCAGCCGATCTATGTGGTTCGTCGTACGCCCGAAGCGGTCGCGGCGCTCGCCAAAGTCGAACCTTCGCTGAAGGACCCGAAGTCCGAGGCGTCCGAGCAGCCGAAGTACGCGCAGAACGAAATGCGTTCGATCAAGCCCGAGGTGCTGGTGCTCTACGCAGCCTGCACGCACCTCGGCTGCTTGCCGAAGCAGTACTTCACTCAAGCTGACCCCGCCATGGGTGCCGATTGGCCCGGCGGTTTCTTCTGCCCCTGCCATGGTTCGCGTTTCGATCTGGCCGGGCGCGTGTTCAACGGTTCGCCGGCGTCGGCGAACCTGCGGGTCCCGCCGCATAGTTTCGAAAGTGATTCGATGCTCGTGATTGGCGTCGATGCTGCCGCACAAGGAGCTGCCTAATGGCTGCCGCGACTGATTCTGCCGCCGGAAAGGCGGGCTTTCGTGCCTGGCTGAACAAGCGTCTGCCAGTCGATGAGTTCATGGAATCCCAGCTCATCGGCTACTTCGCGCCGAAAAACTTCAACCTCTGGTACTTCTTCGGTTCGCTGGCTCTGCTGGTGTTCGTGATCCAGATTCTCTCGGGCATTTTCCTCACGATGCATTACAAGCCGAGCGAGGCGCTGGCCTTCGACTCGGTCGAGTACATCATGCGCGAGGTCGAGGGCGGCTGGATCATTCGCTACATGCACTCGACCGGCGCGTCGTTCTTCTTCATCGTCGTGTATTTGCACATGTTCCGCGCGATGATCTACGGCTCGTATCGCGCCCCGCGTGAACTGCTGTGGATCCTCGGCATGCTGCTGTATCTCGCGCTGATGGCCGAAGCCTTCATGGGCTATGTGCTGCCGTGGGGCAACATGTCCTATTGGGGCGCGCAAGTGATCGTGAACCTCTTCGGCACGATTCCGGTCATTGGGCCGGGCATCGTCGAGTGGATCCGCGGTGACTACGGCATTGCCGATTCCACCTTGAATCGTTTCTTCGCGCTGCATGTGATCGCGGTGCCATTTGCCATCGCCTTCCTGATCCTCATGCATCTGGTGGCGTTGCGTCAGACGGGTTCGAACAACCCGGACGGCATCGAGATCAAGGCCCGTCTCAACGCGAACGGCAAGCCGGTTGATGGCATCCCGTTCCACCCGTACTACACGGTCAAGGACGTGGTCGGCGTCGGCGTGTTCCTGATCTTCTTCTGCGGTGTGATCTTCTTCGTACCGACGTTCGGGGGTCTGTTCCTCGAGAAGCCGAACTTCGAGCCGGCGAACTACCTCTCAACGCCGCAGCACATCGCCCCGGTGTGGTATTTCACCGCGTTCTACGCGATGTTGCGCGCCGTGCCCGATCAGCAGATGGGTGCATTGCTCATGCTGCTGGCCATCGTGGTGCTGTTCTTCCTGCCTTGGCTCGATCGCTCGCCCGTCAAGTCGATCCGCTACAAGGGTTGGTTGTCGAAGATCTTCCTTGCGGCTTTCGTGGTGTCGTTCATTGCGTTGAGCTACCTCGGCCTGATGCCCGCCGATGGGCTGTACGTGATCCTGGCGCGCATCTTCACAGCCGTGTATTTCGCGTTCTTCATACTGATGCCTTGGTACACGAGCATCGAGAAGACGAAGCCTGTTCCGGAGAGGGTGACGTACCATGGTTAAGTCCTTGCATCGTTCGTTCGTTGCAGCGGCCCTTGTCGCTGCGCTGGCGGTCGGTATGGCCGCCCCGGTGCGAGCGGCGGAGTCCGGTCCGCATGCAGCCTGGATGGATTGGCAGCCGGGCAACGACGTCACCAACACCGCCTCGCTGCAACGCGGCGCAGCCAATTTCATGGGCTACTGCGCCGGGTGTCACTCGATCAAGTACGTCCGCTACTCGCGCTTGGCTGAGGATCTGAGCATCCCCGAAGCGCAGATGGAAAAGTTGCTGTTGCTGCCGGGAGCGAAGAAGGGTGACTACATCACCACGCCGCTGTCGGCCGCCGATGCCGAGGCCTGGTTTGGCAAGGCTCCGCCGGATCTGTCGCTGATCACGCGTTCGAAGGGCTCGGACTACGTCTATCAGTTCATGAAGACGTTCTACGCGGACCCCTCGAAGCCGACGGGCGTCGACAACCTCGCGCTGCCGGGCACCGCCATGCCGCACGTGTTGTCGGCCCTGCAGGGTGTGCAGGAGGCCAAGTTCAAGGTGGTCGAAAAGACCGTCGACGGGTCGAAGGTGACCGAGAAGATCTGGGAGTCTTTCGAGACGGGTGAGCCCGGTCAGTTGTCGGCCGAAGAATACGACGCCTTCTTGCGCGACACGGTCAACTTCCTCGAGTACGCCGGTGAGCCGTACAAGGCGAAGCGCCTGTCGCTCGGCGTGTGGGTGATCCTGTTCCTGCTGGTGTTCACGCTGTTCGCGTATCTGCTGAAGCAGGAATACTGGAAGGACATCAAGTAATTCCCGGAGGGGTGTACATCCCGCGTCGCCCGTACTTGTTGCGGGCGATGCATCAATGGATGACCGATAGCGGTCTGACGCCCCACGTCATGGTCGATGCCGGTGTGACCGGGGTCGATGTCCCCAAGGCGCATGTGCGCGAGGGGCGCATCGTTCTCAACATCGGCTACGACGCGACCCGCCATCTCGATCTTGGCAACGACTGGATCAGCTTCGAGGCCCGCTTCGGCGGCGTCGCGCGACAGCTGCGCTTCCCGGTGCTTGCGGTGCAAAGCATCTACGCCCGCGAGACGGGTGAGGGCATCGTGTTTCCGCCTGAAGAGTCCTCGCCGCCACCGGAGGGGCCGGCACCCGACGATCCTGCGTCGCCACCCGCCGGCAGCGTCGGTACGCCCTCGGGTTCACCCTCGACGCCACCGCGCCGACCGAGTCTCAAAGTCGTCAAATAACCTCTGGCAGTCGAAGCGCCCTATGGGTGGGCGCGTCATGGCTTTAATCGTTCGCACTGAAGGCGTGCGCAATCCACTCCAGTTGCCATTCGCCCTGTCCGTCGCTCTCCACGGCAATCACGTCGAAGCGCAGCGGCCAGCGCGCGAGTGAGGGGTGACACTGCAGCAATTGGCGCGTGGTGCGAATGATCTTGCGCTGTTTGGCGGCATCGACGCTCGCCGCGCTGCCGCCGAAGTCGCGACGCGATCGCAGTCTGACCTCGACGATGAGCAGCATGTCTCGCCAGCGTGCCACCAGATCAAGTTCACCACTTCGACGGCGAAAATTGCGTAGCAGGATTTCGGCGCCGTGCCCTTCGAGATGCACTGCCGCGAGGTGCTCGGCGCGCCGGCCGAGTGCCATGCGCGCGGTGTCGGTTGCGGGTGCGCCCTCAAGCTCCGTCATCGAGCAGTTTCAACGAGTCGCTGGTGATCTCGGCCCAGCGGACGCTGCGCTGGATGCGGCGCTCGGCGTCGATCGAGAGCGTGCCGGTCGTGCCATCGAGCGCGAGAGTAGGCGGGTTCGTCGCTGCGCTGCGTTCGCGCAGCGCCTGCTGCAGCAACCAGGCATCGTGGCCGAAGGCATACAGACGGCCGCGACCGCGCGTGTCGCCGAAAGCGGCGCTCGTTGCCGCACGAAGTGCGGCGGCTGCGGGCGTGTCGGTCGCGATCATCCACGGCATATCCGGAAACATCACGCCCTCCAGATCGTTGCCGGCGCGCCCGTCCCAAGCTTCGGAGGTCGTGTACGTCGGGATGTCGCCGGCGGCATTGAACTGCAGCTGCGGACGCAACTGGCGCTGCAGCGCGGCTTGTCCCGGTGTGAACAGAAAATCGACGTCGCTGCGGCGCCGCGGCTGGAAGGCGAGTGGCAGATCGAGGACGGCCTGCAGCCGTCGGTGGCGGGCGCGACTGTCATCGAGGCGCAGCGCCGTCTGGATGGCTGCAGTCAGGTCGCGACCACTGAGTGTCTCCGTGGCGAGAATTCGACCACCCCCGGCTTCGAGTTCCTCCTGGAAGGCCTTGAGCACGCGCGCGCCCCACTCGCCGGCAGGTACGAAGGCGATGGCTCGGCGCCGGCCCTCACCGAGCGCGCGGCGCGCGACGGCGCGCGCTTCCTCCTCGGGCGAGAGGGCGAATTGGAAGAACGAAGTTTGCGGTGTTGTCTGATCGGCGGGCAGGAAATTGAGCGCCAGGATCGGGATCTGCGTCTGGGACGCGGCGGCCGCCACGACCTCTTCACGCGCGAGCGGGCCGATGACGAATTCCGCGCCGGAGTCCTTGGCGGACTGCAGGGCGTCGGCTATGGCGAGTGTGCCGGTGTCGTAAAAGCGCAGGGGCGTACGCGTCGCTGCGGGGGTGGCGTAGTACGCACTCAGCAGCCCATCGCGCAGTTGGGTGCCGGCCGCCGCATTACGCCCGGATAGAGGCAGTAGTGCGGCGACATGGGCCTCGGGGCGTGCCTTGGCCGATGGCGATGGTTCGGTGGGCAGCGCTGCTTTCGGCGGCGTTCCGGCCGGTACGGCTGGGGACACGGTGGCCGCCGTGGACGGTGTCTCGGGTGGGGGCGGCTTGTGGGTTGCTGCGAGCGCAGCACTCGCCGGATGTCGCGGGTATCGGGCACGCCAGGCAGCTGTCAGCGCGGCATTCGCCGATCGCGGCGCGAGGGCCGCGCGGGTGGCGAGTGGCGCGGCCTCGAGCCAACCGCGCGCCGCGGCGTCGCGACCGGCACTGCGCGGGTCGATGGTCAGCCCTTTGGCTACGGCCTCACGCAGTTGCTGCAGAAAATCAGCGCGCAGCGTGGCGAGCCCCGGCGCATCGCTGGCGCGCAGGGTTTCGCGCTCGGCGAGGCTGCGTATCGCCTGCAGCGGGCGCTGCGCCGCCAGCGCGAGGCGCTGACGCAACTCGTGGTAAGCCTCGATCTGGGGCGCTCCCTGAGGTGCGGGGAGCGCCGAGAGCGTCTCCCAAGCCGCCGCGGCGCCTGCCGTCAGCCACTGCAGTTCCGTCGCCAGCAGGTCGCGTCGGTACGCCGTGGCCGGCTCTAGGGGTTGCGTGAACAGCGCAAGCTGGCGCGTCGCGAGCGCTGTGTCGGGCGTGCGCAGCGCCGCAGCCAGGGCGCTCAGTCGGTAGTCGTTGCCTGCAGCGCCGGGGCTCGCATCGGCCAAGGCTGCGTAATCTCGCGCAGCGGCCGCGTACTCACCGCTTGCGAGCAGTGCGGCGGCGCGCTCCGGCGTGGTGGCGAGACGCGTTGGCGTCGCGCCGCAGGCGGCGAGTAGTGCCAGCAGCACGGCCGTGGCGCCGCGCAGCAGCATGCGTTGTAGGTGTCGGGCGGGTTGCGCGGAAGCGGGACGGTGCATGGACGAGTGGGACCTTATCGAGTGGGATCTTGGATTGAATCCGCTGGCAGGGGGGTGCAGGATGCCGCACGCATCGGAGTTTGAGGAGCGCAATTATAGTGGCTCGGCAGGCAGGAACGGGTTCGACGGGCGGGCGGCTCGAGGTGATCGCCACGCCGATCGGCAATCTCTCCGACCTTTCGAGTCGGGCGCGTGACTCGCTGGCGAGCGCCGATGTGGTGGCGGCCGAGGACACCCGCCGAACGGGCCAGTTGCTCGCGGCGCTCGGTCTGCAAAAGCCCCTGATCTCGCTGCATGCGCACAACGAGCGCGAGCGCAGCCCGGCGCTTTTGCAGCGACTCGCGGCGGGCGAGCGTGTTGCACTCGTCAGCGATGCGGGCACGCCCCTTCTGTCGGATCCGGGCTTCGAACTCGTACGCCTCGCCGCGGCTGCAGGGCACGAGGTGCGCGCGATCCCTGGGCCGACCGCCATCGCTGCAGCGCTGTCGGTGGCCGGCGTGCCGACCGAGCGTTTCTGTTTCGAGGGTTTCCTGCCGAGCAAGCCGCGTGAACGCGAGGCGCGACTCGAATCGCTCGTGCGCGAGTCACGCACTCTCGTCCTGTTCGAGGCGCCGCATCGCATCGCCGACACCTTGGCCGATTGCGTGCGGGTTTTGGGCGCCGAGCGGCGCGCTGCGGTGGCGCGCGAACTGACCAAAGTATTCGAGACCGTTTACCGCGGCAGCCTAGGCGAACTTGCGGCTCGTGCGGCTGCGGAGGAAGACTTTCGGCGTGGCGAAATCACCGTGGTGATCGCCGGTGCCGAGGCGCTGCCGGTCGCGGATGCTGCGCAACGGGATTTGCTCGAGCGTGTCCTGCAAGAGGCGCTCGAGTATCTGCCCGCCTCGAAGGCGGCGGCGCTGGCGGCCGCAGTCAGCGGGGGCTCGCGCGAGGAGGCGTATGCGCTCGCCGTCAGTCGTGCGGCGGCGCGGCGCGGCGACGGTTGATTTGTCCTTTGCCGGGCGCGGCGGTATCGTGCCGCACGGAGTCGGCCAGGCAATCGCTGCGTTGCCCTCGCAAGGGGGAGACGGGGAGGAAAGTCCGGGCTCCTTCGGACACGGTGCCAGGTAACCCCTGGGGGGCGTGAGCCCACGGAAAGTGCAACAGAAAGATACCGCCGACGCGCGGGCCTGCCGCAAGGCGGCACGCGCAGGCAAGGGTGAAATGGTGCGGTAAGAGCGCACCGCGCGGGTGGCAACATCCTCGGCACGGCAAACCCCACCGGGAGCAAGGCCAAATAGGGAAGTCGCAGGGCAACCTGCAGCGCCGTGTCCGAGCGTGACTTCCGGGTAGGCTGCTTGAGGTCTTCGGTGACGAAGATCCCAGAGGAATGATTGCCCTAGACAGAACCCGGCTTATCGGCCGACTCCGTTTCTTCTAAGGCTGGTTTCAGTTAATTGTCTTAAGCCACTGAAACCCCACAAATTTCATCCATTTTTGCCCCTAGGAAAGTCACCTACAGCGGCGTAAGTTATTGGCGCAGCGCAAATTTTTTCCCACGAACCGTTGACACTGACCGCGCGCGATTTCTATAGTGGCGTCAAGTGGTGGAAAGTGGGGAGAACTGGGCGGACCTACGCCCTTCCGACGTCATGTTTCGCGGTGCCAGCAGGGTGACTCTCGATGACAAAGGCCGGATGGTGCTACCCACCCGGCAGCGTCAGCGCGCGCTCGAGCGCAGCGAGGGACAACTCGTCGTTACCGTCGATCGTGACCCCTGCCTTCTGATTTATCCGCTACCCGACTGGGAGCAGATCGAACGCAAGTTGATGAGCCTGCCCTCGCTGCACGAGCGTTCGCGCCGACTGCAGCGATTGATGGTGGGTCATGCAACCGAGATCGATCTCGACGGTCAGGGACGCTTGTTGTTGCCGCCGGAGTTGCGCGAGTTCGCGGGATTGACGCGGCATGCGATGTTGATCGGTCAAGGAAATCGGCTCGAGCTGTGGGACGAGGCGCGCTGGAACGAGCGTCGCGACTACTGGCTCAAGAGCGAGGAGACCGCGACCGACCTGTCGACGGAGCTCGATTCGCTGTCGCTCTAGCGACCGCGGCAACAGGGGCGTTGCAGAAGGGTACGCAGCGCAGTTTCCGCGAGGGGCTGCACGCGTGGTGACAAGGTGATGGGTTGCGGGGGCTGACTCCGGTGGATGAGCACGAGCCTGTGCTTGTCGATGAGGTGCTGGAGGTTCTGGCCCCGTCCGCAGGCGGATTTTATGTCGATGGCACGTTCGGTCGGGGTGGTCACACGGCGAGACTGCTGCACGCGGTGGGCGCGACCGGCAGCGTGCTCGCGCTTGATCGCGACCCGGCTGCGATTGCTGCTGGCCAGCAAAGATTTCACGACGAACCGCGGTTGCAGCTCGTGCAGGGCCCCTTTGCGCATCTTGCGCAGATCGTCGCCACACGTGCTGCGGGTCGCGCTGTACGCGGCATCCTGCTTGATCTCGGCGTCTCCTCGCCGCAGCTCGATGATCCGTCGCGCGGATTCAGTTTCTCCAAGGACGGCCCGCTCGACATGCGCATGGACCCCGATCATGGTGAGTCGGCGGCCGAGTTTCTCGCTCGCGCCGATGCGCGGGAGATCGCCATGGTGATCGCTGAGCTCGGCGAGGAGCGCTTTGCACGACGCATCGCCGCGGCGATCGTCGAGACGCGCGGCGCGACACCGCTGTTGCGCACGCGCCAGCTTGCCGAGCTCGTGCAGAGCGTGGTGCGGACCCGCGATGGCAAGCATCCGGCCACGCGTACGTTCCAGGCGCTGCGCATGCACGTCAACGACGAGCTCGGTCAGCTGCGCGCGGCGCTCGAGGGCGCACATGCACTGCTGGCGCCGGGCGGGCGTCTAGCCGTGATCAGTTTTCATTCGCTCGAGGATCGCATCGTCAAGCAATTCATGCGCTTGAAGAGCAGTGTCGATCCGGTGTTCGCCGGTCTGCCGGTGATCCCTTCGTCGGCTCAGCCGACGATGCGCCTCGTGGGTCGCAAGCAGCGCGCGGGTAGCGACGAAGTGGCACGCAATCCTCGCGCTCGCAGCGCCGTGTTGCGCTGCGCGGAGCGACTCGGGCCCGAGGGAGTGCCCGCATGAAGCTACCCGGCGATCGTCTGCTGATGGTGCTGATCCCCGTGCTCTGGCTGGCCGTGCTCGCCTCGGCCGCCGGGGCGATCTACGTCAAGCATCGTTCGCGCGAGCTGTTCGTCGAGCTCGAGCGTGTCAATCGCGAGCGCGATCGGCTGGAGATCGAGTGGGGTCGTCTGCAGCTCGAGCAGAGCGCGTGGTCGACGCATGCTTTCGTGGAAAACGTCGCGGCCAGCAACCTCAACATGCGTACGCCGCCGCCGAAGCAGATCGAGGTGATTGCACCATGACGGTGGTTGCATGATCCGCTGGCCATTCGGCAGTGAGCAGGGCCGGGCGCGCAAGGCGGGTCCGGCGCGCAATGCCCGCAGCGGACTGACGAGAAAGCCTGCTGCGCCAGTCACGAGTTTTCGTAACCGGATGTTCTTCGTCGGCGGCGTGATGGCGCTGGCCTCGGGCGTGCTCGTCTGGCGGGCCATCACCTTGCAGTTCGTCGAGAGCGAGTTCCTGCGTGGTCAGGGTGACGAGCGCTTCACGCGGGTCGTGACGGTGCCCGCCCACCGCGGCAGCGTTGTGGATCGAGTCGGTGAGCCGCTCGCGGTCAGTTCACCCGTCGATTCGGTCTGGGTGAATCCGAAGGAGCTGACCCTCTCGGGAGAGCAGATTCCGCGGCTCGCTCAGGCGCTCGGGCGGGATCCCGAGGAGCTCACGCGGCGTGTGACGAGCAACATCGATCGTCGGTTTCTGTACGTGGCGCGACATCTGCAGCCCGCTGATGCGGCGCGTGTGCGCAACCTCGATGTCCCAGGTGTGCATCTGGTGCGTGAGTACCGCCGGTATTACCCGGCGGGTGAAGTCAGTGGGCATGTGCTCGGCTTCACAGACGTCGACGATGCGGGTCAGGAAGGTCTGGAGCTGGCCTACGATCACTGGCTCTCCGGAGTGAATGGCTCCAAGCGCGTGATCCAGGACAATCTTGGACGCACGGTGCAAACGGTGGAGAGCATTCGCCCGATGCGTCCGGGCCGCGACGTGCGACTGTCGATCGACATGCGGATCCAGTATCTGGCCTATCGTGAACTGAAGGCAGCGATGCAGACGCATCGCGCTCGCGCCGGCTCGCTCGTCATGATCGATGTGACCACGGGCGAGGTGCTCGCGATGGTCAACCAGCCGACCTTCAATCCGAATGATCGCACCCAGTTGAAGCCGGCGGGCTACAAGAACCGCGCCGTGACCGACCTTGTCGAACCGGGCTCCACGATCAAGCCCTTCGTGGTGGCGGCAGCGCTCGCCTCGGGCAAGTATCGCAGCGACAGCATCATCGATACCTCGCCGGGCATGGTGAAGGTCGGCATCAAGGTCATCGAGGACAAGCACAACCTCGGCGCCATCGATTTGGCGACGGCACTGGCGCGCAGCTCCAACGTGGCGATGACGCGTATCGCGCTGACCCTTGGTGCCGACAACCTGCACGGTGCGCTGTCGAGTTTCGGCTTCGGTCGGGTAACGGCGAGCGGCTACCCCGGTGAATCGGCGGGTTTGCTGACGCAGCCTGCGCACTGGCGTCCCATCACCACGGCCACTGTCTCTTACGGCTATGGCCTGTCGGCGACGCCACTGCAGATCGCGCATGCCTATGCGACGCTCGGCGCCTACGGCGTGCAGCGTCCGGTGTCGTTCGCAAAGATCGATCAGTCGGTCCCCGGCGAGCGCATCCTGCCCGACGCCGTGGCGCGTGATGTCGTCGGCATGCTTCGCTCCGTCGTCGCCGAGGGTGGCACGGGGAAACTCGCCAATATCCCGGGCTACTCGGTGGCCGGCAAAACCGGTACGGCGTGGAAGGCGAGTGCCGGCGGGTATTCGACGAACCGATACCTCGCAGTGTTCGCCGGTCTTGCTCCGGCGAGCAACCCACGGGTCGCCACGGTCGTGGTGATCGACGAACCGAGCGCGGGTTTGTACTACGGGGGTGACGTCGCTGCGCCCGTGTTCTCGAGTGTGGTGGGCGGCGCCTTGCGTCTGCTCGCAGTGGCTCCCGACATGCCGCTCGATGATTACTCGGATCAGATGCCCGAGTCGACGCCGGCGCCCGTGGATCTGGCGCCGGGCATGATCCCGACCACGATCGCACAAACAGCGGATGGGCTGCGCCGATGAGTGCGCGTGAGCTCGCGGATCTGTGTGCGGACCTGGTGCCGGTGCCGCGTGGCGTCCAGGTTACAGACCTGACGCTCGACAGTCGCAAGGTGAGCGAGGGGGGGTTGTTCCTCGCCTGCGCCGGTCGACGTACGCATGGTCTCGCAAGTCTCGCGCAGGCGATTGCGCGCGGTGTGCGGGCCGTGTTGTGGGAGCCCGCTGCCGGCGTCGAGTCGCCTGCAGTGCCACCGGAGGTGTTCGCAGCGCCGGTCGCGCAGTTGTCGCGTCACGCGAGCGTCATCGCCGATCGTTTTTTCGATACGCCCTCAGCGACCCTGCGAGTCAGCGGCATCACGGGCACCAACGGCAAAACGACAACGGCCTGGTTGCTGGCACAAGCCCTAACGCGCGCGGGTGAGCGCAGCGCCTATCTCGGTACGCTCGGTGTCGGCATACCCGCCGAGGGCGTGGTGGCCGGCGAATACACGACCGCCGATGCGGTGACGGTGCAGCGTCAACTGTCGCAGATGCAGCAGCTCGGCGCACGCAGTGCGGCGATGGAGGTCTCCTCGCATGCGCTCGATCAGGCGAGGGTCGATGGCGTTCGCTTCCGGGTCGCGGCATTCACCAATCTGACTCGCGATCATCTCGACTACCACGGCAGCATGCAGGCGTACGGCGAGGCTAAGGCACGCCTGTTCGCGCTTGCCGGTGTGACCGTGCGCGTCATCAACGTCGACGATGCGTTTGGCGGGACGTTGGCAGAGCGGCATATCGCAGCAGGTGAACTCGTACTGACCGCGCGCAGCGCCGAAGGCGTTGCGGCGGCGAGGCGGCTGCGGGATGCAGCGACGCGGCTCGGCGACTCGGTGGAGTCGCTCGGCGATAAGGTGGAGCGGGTCACTGTGCTCGCTGCACGCGAGGTTCGCGCGACGTCCAGGGGCCTCGCCTTCACGCTCGATTGGGATGGCGCGTACGCCGTCGAGCTGCCGCTCATCGGCGAATTCAACGTCGACAACGTGCTGACCACGCTCGGAGTGCTTCGTGCGCTGGGGCTTGCTCCAACGGCGGCGCTTGCGGCGTTGTCCGGCGTGAGTGCGCCGCCCGGGCGAATGGAGGCGATCAGTGCGCCGGGTCGCGCGCTCGCCATCATCGATTACGCGCACACGCCCGACGCGCTCGCCAAGGCGTTGCGAGCCGCGCGCGTGCACTGCGACGGCGAGTTGCACGTGGTGTTCGGTTGTGGCGGCGATCGTGATCGTGGCAAGCGGCCGATGATGGCTTCGGTCGCGGCCGAACTGGCCGATCAGGTTGTAATCACTGACGACAATCCGCGCACCGAATCGCCAGCCGCCATCGCAGCCGAGGTGCTCGGGGGTATCCCTGCCGGAGTGCCGGTGATGGTGATTCACGATCGCGCCGAGGCGATTCGCAGCACGCTGTCGCGGGCGCGAGCCGGTGATGCGGTGCTGATCGCCGGCAAGGGACACGAGGACTATCAGCTGATCGGTACCGAGCGACGCATCTTCAGCGACCAGCAAGTCGTGCGTGCCGTGTATGCGGAGGCTGCCTGATGCGCAGCCTGAGTGAATTTGCGAGCGACTGCGGCGGCGAGCTGCACGGCGAGGATCGGCAGTTCAGATCCGTGTCGACCGATACGCGACGCATTGCCGCCGGCCAATTGTTCGTCGCCCTGCGCGGTCCGAGTTTCGATGGCAACGAGTTTCTGGATGTTGCTGCACGAGCCGGTGCCGCCGGAGCGCTCGCCGAGCGCACAGGACCCTCGGGGCTCCCGGTCGTGCAGGTACAAGACAGCTTGGTTGCGTTGCAGCGTGCCGCACGTCAGTGGCGCCATCGGTTCGCCGCGCCTCTGATCGGCGTCGCCGGCAGCAACGGCAAGACCAGCACCAAGGAAATGCTCGCCGCCATTCTCGCGCAGCGTGGTCCGACATTGGCTACGCGCGGCAATCTCAACAATCACATCGGTGTGCCGCTCACGCTGCTCGAACTGGAGCAGGGCCATCGGCATGCGGTGATTGAGATGGGTGCCAATCATCCGGGCGATGTGGCCGAACTTGCCGGCATCGCGCTGCCCACCATCGGTCTCGTCACCAACGCGGGTGCCGAGCATCTCGAGGGCTTCGGCAGTCTCGAAGGGGCCGCGCGCGCTGAAGGCGAGTTGTTCGCAGCGCTCGGGCGCGATGGCGTCGCGGTGCTGAACGCCGACGACGAGTTCGCACCGCTTTGGCGCGAGATGACCATCGCCCGCATCGTCACCTTCGGACTTGGCGCCAAGGCCGACTTTACTGCGCGCGAAATCATCACCGCCGTGGGCGAGGCGGGTTTCGTCACCCGGTTCACGCTGCATTCCCCGGCGGGCACAGCAGCGATCACGCTGAACCTTGCGGGAAAACACAACGTCGTCAATGCGCTCGGTGCGGCTGCGGCCGCGGTCGCCGCAGGCGCGAGTCTCGACGATGTGGCGGCGGGTCTTGCGGCGATGCGTCCGGTTGCTGGGCGTCTGCAATGGCGCGCGGCGCGCGGCGGCGGCTGGCTGATCGATGACTCGTACAACGCGAACCCGAGTTCCATGCATGCGGCCATCGACGTGCTCGAGTCAGTGGGCGGTCGGCGCTGCCTCGTCATGGGCGATATGGGTGAACTCGGCAGCCATGCCGATGAGGCACACCGCGAGGCGGGCCGCTATGCGCGACTGCACGGTGTCGAGCGCTTGTTCACCATCGGCTCTCTCACACCGCTTGCGGTGCGCAGCTTTGGCGATGGCGCGAGCTGGCACGCCGATATGAACGACTTGATCGCCGCCGTCGGCGCGGAACTCACCGCCGACAGTCGCGTCCTCGTAAAGGGTTCCCGTCTCAATCGTCTCGAGCGTCTCGTCGAGGCGCTTGCCGCTGCGCCTGCCGAAGGGAGATCTCACTGACATGCTGCTTTGGTTGTCGCACCTGCTCGCCGAGTCGATCACGTTCTTCAACGTGTTCTCCTATCTCACCTTTCGCGCCATCCTCGCCGCGACCACGGCGTTGATGATCGCGTTGCTGATCGGTCCGTGGATGATCGCCAAGCTGACGCGTGACCAGATCGGTCAGGTGGTGCGCGATTACATTCCTGCCGCCCACCAGAAAAAAGTGGGAACTCCGACCATGGGTGGTCTGCTCATTCTCGTGGCCGTCATCGTCGCGACGCTGCTCTGGTCCGATCTCAGCAATCGTTTCGTCTGGATCGTCATCGGGGTGACGGTGCTGTTCGGGCTGGTCGGGTTCTGGGATGACTACCTCAAGCTCGTGAAGAAGAATCCGAAGGGTCTGATCGCACGCTACAAGTACTTCTGGCAGTCGATCGGCGGCCTCGCTGCGGCGCTGGCGCTTTGGTATACGGCCAAGTCGCCGGCGGATACGACGCTCTATCTGCCGTTGCTGAAGAACTTTGCGTTGCCGCTGGGCTTCTTTGCCTTCGTGCTGCTCACCTACCTGATGATCGTGGGCATGAGCAACGCGGTGAACCTCACCGACGGGCTTGATGGTCTGGCGATCATGCCGGCGGTGATGGTGGCGGCGGCGCTCGGTGTCTTCGCCTACGCGAGCGGCAACGCCGTGTTCGCGAGTTATCTCGCCATCCCAGCGGTGCCTCAGGCCGGTGAGTTGCTGATCTTCTGTGCGGCGATGGTGGGAGCGGGGCTCGGGTTTCTGTGGTTCAACACCTACCCCGCGCAGGTGTTCATGGGTGACATTGGCGCGCTGTCGATCGGCGCCGCACTCGGTACCGTCGCGGTGATCGTCAGGCAGGAGCTTGTCGTGCTCGTCATGGGCGGCATCTTCGTGCTCGAAACGGCCTCGGTAATCCTCCAGGTGGCGAGCTTCAAGCTCACCGGCAAGCGCATTTTTCGTATGGCCCCCATCCACCACCACTTCGAGCTCAAGGGTTGGGCGGAACCCAAGGTGATCGTGCGTTTCTGGATCATCACGTTTTTCCTCGTGCTTGCTGGCCTTGCGACGCTGAAATTGCGATGACCGACACTCCCACACAAGGCGCGGCATTGATCGTCGGACTCGGTCGCTCGGGTCTGTCGGCGGCGCGCCATCTGGCTGCGCGCGGTTGGCAATTGACTGTCACCGACACGCGGCCCGAGCCTCCGGGGGCTGCAGATATTGCGCGTATCGCGCCACAGGTTTCCTGTCGCTTCGGCGGTTTTGACTCGGCGTTACTCGATGGCGCGGATATCGTCGTCGCCTCGCCCGGCGTATCTTTGGCCGAGCCGCTGCTGCGCGAGGCGCAGGCGCGCGGCATCGAGATCGTCGGTGACGTCGAACTCTTTGCCCGCGAGGTGCGTGCACCCGTGGTCGGCATCACGGGCACCAACGGCAAGAGCACGGTCACCACCTTGGTCGGCCGCATGGCGGCACGTGCCGGCGTGCATGTCGCCGTTGGCGGCAATCTCGGCACTCCGGCGCTCGATCTGCTCGGGCAGGGTGAGCCTTCGCTGTACGTGCTGGAACTGTCGAGTTTCCAACTCGAGACGACCTCGTCGCTGCGGCTGCAGGCTGGCGCTGTACTCAATTTGACCGCTGATCATCTCGATCGATATGCGGACATGGCGGGCTACGGCGCTGCCAAGGCACGCATCTTCATGCATTGCGCCGTTGCTGTGGTCAATTTGGACGATCCGCACGTGACCTCGATGCCCGCCTCGGTCGGCTTGGTCGGGCGTGATCGCATCCGGGGTTTTTCGATCGAAGGCTGCTCGGAGGCCGAGTACCACCTCATCGAACGCGACGGCGCCATGTGGCTTGCCGTCTCCGGCGAGCCGCTGATGCCCGTGTCGGCGATGCGTCTGCCGGGATTGCACAATGCGGCCAACGCGCTTGCGGCATTGGCGCTGGGTGATGCCGTAGGTCTGCCGCGCGAGGCGATGCTCGCGGAACTGCGTGAGTTCACGGGGCTGCCGCATCGATCACAGTGGGTGGGCGAACACGAAGGCGTGCGCTACATCAACGATTCCAAGGGTACCAACGTCGGTGCAACCCTGGCTGCGGTCGGTGGTATGCCGGGACCGCTCGTGCTGATCGCGGGTGGTGACGGCAAAGCGCAGGACTTCTCCGCGCTGAGCTCGGCACTCGCAGGGAAATTACGCTTCGCGGCACTCATCGGTCGCGATGCAGCGCAACTTGCTGCAGCGCTTTCGCCCGTTTGCCCGGTGCAGACTTACGCATCACTCGAAGCCGCCGTCGTCGGTGCAGCACAGCACGCCCGTCAGGGTGACACCGTGCTGCTGTCGCCGGCCTGCGCAAGTCTCGACATGTTCCGTGACTATGCCCATCGCGGCGACGTGTTCGCTGCCGCGGTGCAGGGGTTGTCTTCATGAGCAATCGATCCTCGCCGATCCACATCGACTTCGTCACGGTCATGCTCGTGTTTGGCATCGTGCTGCTTGGGCTCGTGATGGTGACTTCGGCGTCGATCTCGATGGCGACGAAGGAGGGCGGTGACGCCTTCGGCTATCTGCTGCGGCAGTTCACGCTGGTGATCGTAGGCTCGGCGTTTGCGGCGGTGATGTTCACGATACGCACCGAGTGGCTGGAGAAGATGGCCCTGCCGTTGCTGGCGCTGGCGGTTGTTCTGCTGGTGCTGGTGCTGATCCCGGGCATCGGCCACTCGGTCAACGGCGCCCGTCGCTGGATCCGGTTGGCCGGCATCAGCATCCAAGTGAGTGAAGTCACGCGTGTCATCGTGCTCGTATTCATCGCGAGCTACGCCGTGCGCCGGGAAGAGGAACTGCGCAGCAGCTTCATGGGCCTTCTGAAGCCGCTCATTATCCTTGGCGGATTTTTCGTGCTGTTGTTGCTGGAGCCCGATTTCGGTGCGGCCACGGTGCTCATGGTGACGGCATTCGGTGTGCTCTTCATCGCGGGTGCCAGGCTGCGCGATGTGGCAGGACTCGCCGTGCTTGGCGCCGCTGTGCTCGTTTTCGTAGCGATGTCCTCCGACTACCGCATGCGGCGACTGACCGCCTTCCGCAACCCATGGCTGGATCCATTCGACAGCGGCTTCCAGTTGACGCAGAGTTTGATCGCCATCGGTCGCGGCGGCTGGACCGGTGTTGGTCTCGGCGAGAGTGTGCAGAAGCTCTTCTATCTGCCCGAGGCGCACACCGACTTCCTGTTCGCAGTGCTGGCCGAGGAACTCGGGCTCGTCGGTATTCTGGTCACCTTGGCGCTATTCCTCGCGCTGGCATGGCGTGCGCTGTGGATTTCGCGCTTGGCGCACGATTCAGGACTGAAGTTCCAGTCCTACCTCGCAGCTGGGTTCGGCATCTGGGTCGGCTTGCAGGCGTTCATCAACATCGGCGTGAACATGGGTGTGCTGCCGACCAAGGGACTCACCTTGCCGTTCATGAGCTACGGACGTTCCAGTCTTATCGCAACGCTCACTTGGGTGGGCATCCTGCTGCGCGTGTATCACGAGGCCGCACAGGCTTCGCGCGGTGCTACGGCAGCAGGGTTGCGCGGCAGTCCCGCTGCACGCAGCAGTACGGCCTCGCCCGCTCGCCCGCTCGACACCGAGGATGCGCTCGCATGAGCGACCGTTGCGTCATGATCATGGCGGGCGGCACGGGCGGGCATGTGTTCCCGGCCCTCTCGCTCGCAGCATTGCTGCGCCTGCACGGCTGCGAAGTGGTCTGGCTCGGCACGCGCACGGGCATCGAGGCGCGCCTCGTACCGGCCGCGGGCATCGAGGTCGAGTGGATCACGGTTGGTGGTCTGCGTGGCAAGGGCTGGCAGACGCAGTTGCTTGCACCGCTGCGCCTGTTGCGTGCCTTGTGGCAGGCGGGCGCTGCGATCCGACGCCGCAAGCCGCGTGTGGTGGTGGGTCTCGGCGGTTATGTCACGGGACCCGGGGGCCTCGCGGCGTGGCTGCTGCGCCGTCCGCTCGTGATCCATGAACAGAACGCGATCGCCGGCATGACCAACCGCATTCTCGCCCGCTTTGCCGTGCAAGTGCTCGAGGCCTTCGGCGGCAGTTTCGAACGTAAGCTGGGTGCGCGCGAAATCGGCAACCCCGTGCGTCGCGCGTTCTTTGACTTGCCGCCGCCCGCGCGACGCTATCGCGAACATCGTGGTCCGCTGCGCATTCTGGTCGTCGGCGGCAGTCAGGGCGCAGCGCGCCTCAATGCCGTGGTCCCCGAGGCGCTCGCCAAGCTCGGGCCGCGCCAGCCGGTTACGGTGCGTCACCAGAGCGGTACTCATGGACTCGAAGTCACGCGTACCAAGTACGTACGCCTCGGCCTCGACGCGCAGGTCGGCTCTTTCATTGAAGACATCGCCACCGCTTACGCCTGGGCCGACATCGTCATTTGCCGCGCCGGCGCGCTGACGGTCTCCGAGATCGCCGCCGCGGGCGTTGCGGCCGTGTTCGTGCCGCTACCGTCGGCCGTCGATGATCACCAGACGCGCAATGCGGGATTCCTCGTGTCGCGAGACGCAGCGCTGCTGATTCCGGAGCGAGAACTGACGCCGGATCGGCTCGCCGAGGAACTCGTCAAGCTCGGTGCCAGTCGCGATTCGCTCGCGCGGATGGGCGATCGTGCGCGGGAAATCGCGCGTCCGGATGCGGCGGAAGAACTCGCGCGCGTCTGTTTGTTGACCGCTGGGCTCGTGTCGCGAGGTACGCCATGACCATGGAACGCATGCGGCGGATCAACACCATCCACTTCGTCGGCATCGGCGGCAGTGGCATGGGTGGTATCGCCGAAGTGCTGTTGAACCTCGGTTACCGAGTGCAGGGCAGCGATCTGAAGCCGAACGCCGTCACGCAGCGTCTGACCGAGCTTGGTGCGCGGCTGTTCACGGGCCACTCGGCGAGCCATGTGGAAGGGGCCGACGTCGTGGTGGTGTCGACGGCTGTGTCACGCGAAAACCCGGAGCTCGTCCGCGCTTTGGAGCTGCGCATCCCGGTCGTACCGCGTGCCGAAATGCTTGGCGAGCTGATGCGGTTTCGCTCGGCAATCGCGGTGGCCGGCACGCACGGCAAGACCACGACTACAAGCCTCATCGCGTCCGTGCTCGCCGAGGGTGGCGAGGATCCGACCTTCGTCATCGGCGGTCGATTGAAGAGTGCGGGCACCAATGCGCGTCTCGGTGCGGGCCGTTATCTCGTTGCGGAGGCCGACGAGAGCGACGCGTCGTTCCTCCATCTGCAGCCGCTCATCGCCGTCGTCACCAACATCGACAACGACCACCTCGGCACCCACGACGGCGATTTCAACCGTCTGCGTCAGAGCTTCGTCGACTTCCTGCACAACCTGCCGTTCTATGGCCTCGCGGTGCTGTGCGTGGATGACGCCGAGGTGCGCGGTATCCTCGATCGCGTCGGTCGTCCGGTGACGACATACGGGTTGTCTGCCGCGGCCGACGTCCGCGCCGTCGATATCGAGCGCAAGGGTTTGCAAACCGGCTACACGGTGCTGCGCAAGGGCGGGGCTGCGCCGCTGACCGTGACTGTGAATCTGCCGGGCACGCACAACGTTCTCAATTCACTCGCGGCCATCGCCGTGGCGAGCGAGCTTGGCATCACCGATGCGGCGATCCAGTCGGGGCTCGCGCGTTTTCAGGGCGTCGATCGCCGGTTGCAGTTCGTCGGCGAATTGGCGACCGGTACCGGCAAGGCGGTGCTTATCGACGATTACGGCCATCACCCGACCGAAATACGCGCCACGCTTGAGGCCGTCCGGCAAGCCTATCCGGGTCGACGTGTCGTGCTGGCGTTCCAGCCGCATCGCTATACGCGTACGCGCGATCTGCTCGACGATTTCGCCGCTGTGCTCGCCACCGCCGACGTGCTGCTCGTGAGCGAGGTCTACGCGGCCGGCGAGGCTCCTATCGCGGGTGCCGACGGCCGGGCGATTTGCCGCGCGGTGCGCAGTCGTGGACAGGCAGAGCCCGTATTTTTGTCGCGCATCGAGGATCTGCCTGACGCTTTGCGTGGATTGCTGCATGCCGATGATGTGGTGCTGGCGATGGGTGCGGGTAATGTCAGCGCCGTGGCACACGATCTGCCGCGGCATTTCGGCGGAGGTGGCGCATGAGCGGCTGGTCCGAGGCGATGTTCGCCGGACGGCTCAGTCGCAACGAGCCGATGTCCAAGCACACCAGCTGGCATGTCGGTGGCCCGGCAGATTGGTTCTTCGAGCCCCGTGATCGTGCGGATCTCGCCGCGTTCCTGCAGGTGCTGCCGAAGGACGTGCCGATTCACTGGGTGGGTCTCGGCAGCAATTTGCTGGTGCGCGACGGTGGCATCCGCGGTGCAGTGGTCTCGATGCACGGCGCCTTCAGTTTGCTCGAACGGCTCGATGAAAAGCAGGTGCGTTGCGATGCGGGTGTGCCCTGTGCACGCATCGCCCGGCAATGTGTCCGATGGGGCCTTGGCCCAGCCGAATTCTTTGCCGGCATCCCGGGTACGCTTGGCGGAGCGCTTGCGATGAACGCTGGCGCGTTCGGTGGCGAGACCTGGCAGCACGTGGCGAGCGTCGAGGTCATCGATCGCAGCGGCGCCATCCACGAGCGTGCTGCCGGCGAGTACCGCGTATCGTATCGGCACGTCGCGCCTCCCGCGGCCGAGGAGGCTTTCCTCGCCGCGACGCTGAGCTTCGAGCTGCGACCGGCTAGCAGCAACGAGACCATTCGTGACTTGCTGGTCGAACGCAAGCAGAAGCAGCCGATCGGCGAGTGGAGCTGCGGCTCCGTGTTCACCAATCCGCCGGGCGATCATGCCGCCCGGCTGATCGAAGCCGCAGGGCTCAAGGGTCGTCGAATCGGCGGCGCGGGCGTGTCGACCAAGCACGCCAACTTCATCATCAACGAAGGCGAAGCGCGCGCGGCCGATCTCGAGGCGCTGATCGGCGAGGTCCAGCAGACGGTTGAGCAGCATTTCGGCATCCGTCTCAATACCGAAGTTCGGATCGTCGGGGAGGTGGCCTGATGCGTCTCGACCACGATTCGCAAGCGCTGCGCACGGTCACCGACCCGCGCGAGTTCGGCAAGGTCGCCGTGCTCTTCGGCGGCACCTCGAGCGAGCGGGAGATTTCGCTGCTCACGGGACGCGCCGTGCATGCCGCCTTGCAGCGCAGCGGCATCGACGCGTATGCCGTCGATCCGCGCGAGAAGGCGCTGCAGGAACTCGTCGATGAAGGCTTCGATCGTGCGTGGGTCGCGCTGCACGGGCCCGGCGGCGAGGATGGCACCGTGCAGGGCGCACTCGAGTGTCTCGGCATTCCCTACACCGGCAGCGGAGTGCTCGGCTCGGCCGTGTGCATGGATAAGCTGCGGACCAAACAGCTCGTCTCGTCTGTCGGCATCGCGACCGCCGACTTCGTCGTGCTGCGCGATGAGCGGGATTTCGATCTCGCGCTCACTCGTCTCGGGCTGCCGATGTTCGTCAAGCCGGCGACCCAGGGTTCGTCGGTGGGCATGAGCAAGGTGGAGCGTCCGGAGGATCTGCCTGTGGCATTCGCTGCGGCGGCTGCGACGGATCCCTGTGTGCTCGCCGAGGCGTACATCAGCGGCGCGGAGTACACCGTGGGCGTGCTGGCAGGCGAAGCGTTGCCCTCGATCCGCATCCGCACGACGCAGACCTTCTACGACTATCAGGCCAAGTATTTCCGTGACGACACCCAGTACGACTGTCCGTCGGGTCTTTCCGCCGAGACCGAGAGGCACCTCGCGGCCTTGGCCCTGGGTGCGTTCGACGCCACGGGCGCGAGCGGCTGGGGTCGGGCCGATTTCATGATGGATTCGACCGGGCGTCCGTTGCTGCTCGAGATCAACACCGTACCGGGCATGACCGACCATTCGCTGGTGCCGATGGCAGCGCGTGCGCGGGGCATGAGTTTCGAACAACTGGTGTGGCGCGTGCTCGAAACGAGTTTCACTCGTCGTCGTCGGTCGAGTTGAGGAGCAAGGGGCGCATGTTCAGCAATCGCAAAGTACGCAACCGCCGCCGGGCCGAGGAGTCGGGATGGAAGCTACCGGTTATCGACTGGCGCTCGTTGGCCTACGGGGCGGCCGGTGTCGCCGTCGTGGCGAGCTTTGCGTGGATCATCGTGCGCGCACTCGACAACCCCATCGACACTGTCACGGTGCAGGGCCGCTTTCAGCGCGTCTCGCCCATGGAGCTCGAGCAGGCGGTTCGCGAGCGGATCAACGACGCGGGTCTCGTATCGGTGGATCTCGCCGGTCTGCAGGGTTCCCTCGAACAGTTGCCCTGGGTGGATACGGTGAGCGTCGCACGCGTGTGGCCGCGGGGCTTGCAGGTGCGGGTGGTCGAGCAGGTCGCTGCGGCTCGTTGGGGTAGCAACGGTCTGCTTAATGCACGCGGCGAACTGTTCCTGAGCGAGTCGCGCTTCATTCCGCCGGAGTTGCCGCGCTTGTCCGGGCCCAAGGGTAGCGAAGGCATGGTGGCGCAGCGCTACCTCGCGATTCAGGGGCGTCTCGTCGAGGGCGGCGTGCGCATCGCTGCGCTGCGTCTCGATGCGCGCGGTGCTTGGGAGATCGACCTCGACAACGGCGTGCGTGTGCGACTCGGTCGGCGGCAGGTCGACGAGCGCTTCGAGCGCTTCGTCGCCGCGGCGTTGCGCCTCGTGGTGCAGCGTTCGGCCGAAATGTCCTACGTGGATATGCGCTACACGAATGGTTTCGCGGTGGGCTGGCGCAACGGTACGCGCGTCGCCACGGCGGATGAATTGGACGAAACGACAGAAGGCTGACGGACGGCATACATGGCCAAGAAAATGGATCGGCAATTGATCGTCGGACTCGACATCGGCACCTCGAAGGTGGTGGCGCTGGTGGGCGAGATCGCGGCGGACAACAGTATCGAGATCATCGGCATCGGTTCGCAGCCCTCGCGCGGCCTCAAGCGCGGCGTGGTGGTCAACATCGAATCGACCGTGCAGTCGATCCAGCGCGCCGTGGAGGAAGCCGAGCTGATGGCAGGCTGCGAGATCCACTCCGTGTTCGCGGGTATCGCCGGCAGTCATGTGCGCAGTCTCAATTCGCACGGTGTGGTGGCGATACGCGACAAGGAAGTGCAGGCGTCGGATGTCGAGCACGTGATCGATGCGGCCAAGGCCGTCGCCATTCCGGCCGACCAGAAGATCCTGCATGTGCTGCCGCAGGAATTCATCATCGATGGGCAGGAAGGCATTCGCGATCCGGTCGGCATGTCGGGCGTGCGACTCGAGGCCAAGGTGCACATCGTCACGGGCGCCGATAGCGCGGCGCAGAACATCGAGAAGTGCATCCAGCGCTGTGGCCTTGCCGTCGATGACATCGTTCTCGAGCAGTTGGCTTCGAGCTACGCGGTGCTCACCGAAGACGAAAAAGATCTCGGTGTCTGTCTCGTCGATATCGGTGGCGGCACGACCGACATCGCAGTCTTCTCCCATGGCGCGATCCGGCACACCGCTGTGATTCCGATTGCCGGCGATCAGGTCACCAACGACATCGCCGTTTCCATGCGCACACCGACGCAAAACGCCGAGGAGATCAAGTTGCGCTATGCCTGTGCGCTCTCGCAACTCGCCAATCCCGACGAGACCATCGAAGTGCCCAGTGTCGGCGATCGGCCCGCGCGACGGCTTGCGCGCCAGACGCTCGCCGAGGTCGTCGAGCCTCGCTACGAGGAGTTGTTCGCGCTGATTCAGGAAGAACTGCGACGCAGCGGCTTCGAGGAAGTGATCGCGGCCGGCATCGTACTGACCGGTGGCAGCGCCAAGATGGAAGGCGCGATCGAATTAGCCGAGGAAGTGTTTCACGTGCCGGTGCGCCTCGGCGTGCCGGTAGGCATCAAGGGCCTTGCCGACGTGACGAGCAACCCGATTCATTCCACGGGCGTCGGTTTGCTGCTTTACGGCCGCGATCACCTGCTGCCCGGGTCGGGCCCGCGTCCGCTCGCGGGCAGTGCGCGCAGCGTGCTGACCCGCATGCGCAACTGGTTTCAGGGAAATTTTTGACGATTCGCCTTTATTGAATTTGCCAACTTTGCAGAGGAGCACATAACGATGTTCGAACTGATGGATGCCTACAACCAAAATGCCGTGATCAAGGTTCTGGGTGTTGGTGGTGGTGGCGGCAACGCCGTCTCGCACATGGTGAAGACCGGCATCGAGGGAGTCGACTTCATGTGCATCAACACCGATGCGCAGGCGCTTAAGAACTCCAACGTCAAGACTGCGCTGCAGATCGGTTCGAACATCACCAAGGGCCTGGGTGCCGGCGCCAATCCGGATGTCGGTCGTCAGGCCGCTCTCGAGGATCGTGATCGCATCATCGAGTTGATCGAAGGCTGCGACATGCTATTCATCACCGCCGGCATGGGTGGTGGTACGGGCACGGGCGCCGCGCCGATCGTCGCGCAAATCGCCAAGGAGCTCGGCATTCTCACCGTGGCTGTTGTGACGCGCCCCTTCAACATGGAAGGCGGCAAGCGTGCACACATCGCTGATCAGGGCATGCTGGAGCTCTCCAAGCATGTCGATTCGCTGATCACGATTCCGAACCAGAAGCTACTCACGGTGCTGGGACCCAAGACCTCGTTGCTCGATGCCTTCAAGAGCGCAAACGGGGTGCTGCAGGGTGCGGTGCAGGGTATTGCGGATCTCATCACCCGACCGGGTCTGATCAACGTCGACTTCGCCGACGTGCGCACCGTCATGGGTGAGACCGGCATGGCGATGATGGGCTCGGGCCACGCGAGCGGCGAGGACCGCGCGCGAGTGGCTGCACAGATGGCGGTCTCTTCGCCGTTGCTCGAGGACGTCGATCTGGCCGGCGCTCGCGGCATTCTCGTCAACGTCACCGCCGGGCTCGATCTTGGCATCGGCGAATTCGAGGAAGTCGGCAATATCGTCAAGGAATTTGCCTCCGAGGACGCCACGGTGGTCGTGGGTACGGTCATCGATCCGGAGCTCAGCGACGAGATTCGCGTCACGGTCGTGGCCACCGGACTCGGTCGCCCGCAAAGCGCGGTGGCGCCGATTGCGGCACCGGCACCGATGCCGGTTGCTCGCCCGGTCGCTGCGGGTGCACGCGGTGGGTTCGAGGGGATTCGTGCGGTTCGCCGTCCGCTCGCTGTTCCCTCCGACTACAGCAAGCTCGATGAGCCTGCGGTCAATCGTTTCAAGGCGGCCGTGGGTGATGGGATACGGCAGGAGCCCGAAATCGTCGAGGACATTCTCGACATTCCGGCTTTCCTGCGTCGTCAAGCGGACTGAGTCTGCTTTGTCGGGTAATATCCCGCCCTTGACGAAGCGCCGGGTGGCACGTCGGCCTGTAGGCCGACCGTGCCGCGCCGGTTGAGGGGACGCATGGTCGGGCAACGCACACTGAAGAACATCATTCGCGCGAGCGGCGTTGGCCTGCATACGGGCAAGCGCATCCTCATGACCGTGCGTCCTGCGGGGCCGGACACCGGCATCGTGTTTCGCCGGACGGATCTCCCAAGCCCCGTCGATATTCCGGCCCGGGCCGAGAACGTCGGTGAGACCATGCTCGGCACCTCGCTCGTCAAGGGCGACGCCAAAGTGTCGACCGTCGAGCATCTGCTGTCTGCCTTCGCGGGACTCGGTATCGACAACGCAGTGGTGGAATTGTCGGGTCCGGAAGTGCCGATCATGGACGGCAGCGCAGGGCCCTTCGTCTTCCTGCTGCAATCTGCCGGTATCGAGCAGCAGCGTGCACCCAAGCGGTTCATCCGCATCCGCAAGACCGTGCGCATGGAAGAGGGCGACAAGTGGGCGCAATTCGATCCCTTCGACGGCTTCAAGGTGAACTTCGAAATCGAGTTCAACCACCCGATTTTCAAGCGCCGTGCACAACGCGCCTCGATGGATTTCTCGACGACGTCCTTCCTCAAGGAAATCAGCCGGGCGCGCACGTTCGGCTTCATGCGTGACCTCGAGACCATGCGCGCGCGCAATTTGGCGCTCGGTGGCAACCTCGATAATGCGATCGTGCTCGACGACTCCAAGGTGCTGAACGAGGGCGGACTGCGTTACGAGGACGAGTTCGTCAAGCACAAGATCCTCGATGCCATCGGTGATCTGTACCTGCTCGGCTACAGCCTCATCGGCGAGTTCTCCGGTTTTAAATCCGGCCACGGTTTGAACAACCGTTTGCTGCGGGCCTTGCTCGCCGATACGGAGGCGTGGGAGGCCGTGGTATTTGAGCGTCCTGAAGACACGCCCATCTCCTACGTGCGCGCGCCCGTGCTCGCGGCCACCGGCTGAATCTTCACGACCGAGCGTTGCAGGCTCGGGCGCTCGGCGAGCACCGCCGGCCAGCACTCGGCCAGAGCGAATTTGAGCCGTGCCGACCAGGCCGCAGAGCTGACATAGACGGTCAGCACCCCGTCTTTTTCCACAAAGTGACTGATTTCTTTCGTCAGCGATGCCGGTAGCCGGGTGGCGAAAAAGGCCTCCCAGGACTGCTGCCGCGCCACAAATTGGCCGATCGCTCGACCAGTCAAGCCGGATTTATCAAGTAAGTCCTTGATTTTGCTCGGTTGAAAAGTCTTTTGCCGCCGAGAATCGGGACTTTTCACTGATTTTGGGTTGTGTCGCGCGGGGGGTTTGGGCATAGTCCGGCCTGTCTTACGGGTCCCGCCGCCAGCCTTGAGCCGCGGCGGAGCAGACAACCAATCGAATCGGGCCAAGTATGTCACCGGTGTTGCCGGCGGAGCGAACGTTCCGCCACGGACAATCTGGACAGTCGCCGTCGCCGGTTCGCGCGTGGAGCCTCGCGTGAGGCTGGTTCTTTTCCTTCGTCGCGCCGCCGGTGCCTCGCGCATCGACGTATCGGGGCCGTTGGCTTTTGGCGTGGCCGGTGCCGCGGTGCTGCTGCTCGTTGTCGGAGCGTTCTTCGCGGGTCTGCAGTTGGGATCGCGTTCCGAGGTGCTCTCGGCGGGCGGTCCGGCCGAACTTGCGCGCGCGGCATTGCAGCAGCGCGCCGAAGTGGAAGCCATGCGCCAGCGTGTTCAGGAACGGGTCGACTCGATTGCGGCACGCATCGGTCAGGTCAACGCCCACGTCGTACGCCTCGACGCTCTCGGCAAGCGCCTCGTCGAGATGACAGATCTCGACTCACACGAATTCTCTTTCGACACCCTGCCGGGCACGGGTGGTCCAGAGTCCGCCGATGCGATCGCCGGCGAAATTCCCGATGTATCGCGCATGCTCGACAGCCTCGAGTCGAAACTCGCGCAGCGCGACGCGCAGCTCGGGGTGCTGGAAAGTCTGATTCTGCAGCGTGACCTGCAGCGGCAGACGCAACCCGAAGGGCGACCCGTGGCGCGGGGTTTCCTGTCCTCGGTGTTCGGGATGCGACAGGACCCGCTCACGGGTCAGACCGAGTTTCATCGCGGCATCGACTTTGCGGGCGAACCCGGCGAGCCCGTCCTCGCGGTCGGGGCGGGCGTCGTCACCTTTTCGGGCGAGCGGCCAGGCTATGGCAAGGTCATCGACGTCACCCACGGCGATGGGTATGTCACCCGCTACGCGCACAACCAGCGGTTGCTGGTGCGCGTAGGCGACACCGTGCGTCGCGGCCAACCGGTGGCCCATCTCGGGTCGACCGGCCGATCCACCGGGCCACACGTGCACTTTGAAGTGCTGCGCAACGGCCGGCACGTCAACCCGCTGTCCTACATAGACGGTTGATCGCGCGGCACCGCGGGCCGGGCGAACCATTCGACCGGCGTCGCCTCAAATCGGTAAAATACCGCTCTTTTTCGCAGGGCCACCCCGAGTGTTAAATTTTCTGACCCGTGTATTCGGCAGCCGCAACGATCGGGTGCTGAAGAGTCTTGCTCGCGACATGCGCGCCGCGAATGCATTCGAGCCCGCCCTGCAGGCGCTCGGCGACGAGCAACTGCGAGCCAAGACCGATGAATTCCGCACCCGTTTGGCGGCGGGCGAGACGGTCGATCGCTTACTGCCGGAGGCGTTCGCGGTGGTTCGCGAGGCGGCGCGCCGTACGCTCGGCATGCGGCACTTCGACGTTCAGTTGATCGGTGGTGCGGTGCTGCATCGTGGTCGCATCGCCGAGATGCGCACGGGCGAAGGCAAGACGCTCATGTCGACCTTGCCTGCCTACCTCAACGCGTTGAGCGGCGAGGGCGTGCACGTGGTGACGGTCAACGAATACCTCGCGCAGCGCGATGCCGACTGGATGGGTCCGGTGTTCCGTTTTCTCGGACTCACGGTGGGTGTGGTGCGTGGCGCGCAGGCGCCTGCCGAGAAGCGCGCCGCGTACCTCTGCGACATCACCTACGGCACGAATAACGAATTCGGTTTCGATTACTTGCGCGACAATTTGGCCTTTCGGCTTGAGGATCGCGTGCAACGCGGGGTCGCGTTCGCGATCGTCGACGAAGTCGATTCCATTCTCATTGACGAGGCGCGCACGCCGCTCATCATTTCGGGGCCTGCCGAAGAGAGCACCGATACCTACGTGCGCATCAACAAGCTCGTGCCGCAACTGGAACGGGTGGCCGGACCGCCGCGCAAGGACGTGGCTGAGGAGGAAGGCCCTGGTGATTACACGGTCGACGAGAAGCAGCGTCAGGTTCACCTAACCGAGGCGGGCCACGAGCGCGTCGAAGCGCTGATGATCCAGGCGAGTTTGCTGCGCGAAGGCGAGAGCCTGTACGACCCGGCGAACATCCGCTTGATGCATCACCTCAACGCGGCTCTGCGGGCGCATGCCCTCTACAAGCGCGACGTCGAATACATCGTGCGTGGCGGTGAGGTGATCATCGTCGATGAGTTCACGGGCCGCACTATGCCCGGCCGGCGCTGGTCTGAAGGTCTGCACCAAGCCGTCGAAGCGAAGGAAGGCGTACGCGTTCGCGAGGAAAACCAGACCATCGCCTCGATCACTTTCCAGAACTACTTCCGCCTCTACAAGAAGCTCTCCGGCATGACCGGCACGGCTGATACCGAGGCGCCCGAGTTCCTGCAGATCTACGGGCTCGAGGTCAACGTGATCCCGACACACCGTCCGATGATCCGCAAGGACATGGCGGATCTCGTGCACCTGACCCAGGACGACAAGTTCAAGGCGATCGTCGAGGACATCCGCGACTGTGCGTCGCGCCAGCAGCCTGTTCTGGTCGGAACGACGTCCATCGAAACCTCGGAGCTGATCTCGGGCATCCTCACCAAAGAAAACATTCCCCATCAGGTGCTGAACGCGAAGCAGCACGAGCGCGAGGCGCAAGTGGTGGCCCAGGCCGGGCGCCCCGGGGCGGTCACAATCGCCACCAATATGGCGGGTCGCGGTACCGATATCGTGCTCGGCGGCAATCTCGAGGCCGAGCTTGCCACGTTGGCGTTCGATGCCCCGGCCGAGGAACGCGAGCGCGTGCGCGCCGAGTGGCTGGTGCGTCACGATCAGGTGGTTGCCGCCGGCGGGCTGCACATCATCGGCACAGAGCGTCACGAGTCGCGACGTATCGACAACCAGTTGCGCGGCCGATCCGGTCGCCAGGGCGATCCGGGATCCTCGCGCTTCTATCTGTCGATGGAAGACAACTTGATGCGCATCTTCGGTGATCCGAACTTCACCAAGCGACTGTTGACGGTCGCCGGGATGAAGGAAGGCGAGGTCATCGAAAGTCGCATGCTCAGCAAGCGTATCGAGACCGCGCAGCGCAAGGTCGAATCGCATAACTTCGACATCCGCAAGCAGTTGCTGTTGTTCGACGACGTGGCAAACGATCAGCGCAAGGTCATCTACCAGCAGCGCACGGAGATCATGGCTGCGACGGATTTGTCCGGCGCTATCCGCGGTATTCAGGAAGACGTCGTGGGGCGTGTGCTCGACGAATTCCTGCCGCGGAACGTGCCGCACGAGGATTGGGATCTCGAGGCGCTGCGCGAAGCACTGCGCAAGGACTTCAACGCGGACGTGGACGCCCGCGCCTGGCTTGCGGCCGAGCCTGAGCTCGAGGAGACGGTACTCCGTCGCCGGGTCATCGAGGCTGTAGCCGCGAACTACGCTGCGAAGTCCACGCGCTATGGCAGCGAGCTCATGCAGCATCTCGAGAAGGACATCATGCTGCGCACGCTCGATCAGCATTGGCGCGAGCATCTCGCAGCGATGGATTACCTGCGTCAGGGCATCCATCTGCGTAGCTACGCCCAGAAGGACTATCGCTACGAGTACAAGCGCGAGGCCTACGAGCTGTTCAGCGCCATGCTCGAGCGGGTGAAGTTCGATACGGCGTCGATGCTCACCCGCGTGGAGATCCGTAGCGAAGCCGAGATGCAGCGCGAGGAGGAGGAGCGTCAGCGCAAATTGCTCGCCGCGCTGCAGCTGCAGCATGCCGAGGCGGCGTCGGCCCTTGCCGCGGCACCATCCGCGGAGGAAGCCGAGCGCGAATTGATGGCCGATGCTGATGGCGCGGCATCGCCGCAGTCACCCATCGTGCGCGGTGAGCGCAAGGTCGGACGCAATGAACCCTGTCCCTGCGGTTCAGGCAAAAAGTACAAGCACTGTCACGGCACCTTGGAGGCCGGTTGAGGCGCTGATGAGGCGCTCTCGTCGCCGGCCAGTGCACGCGCGATGATGCCAACGCTCGAGGTCGTGGCGGCGGCCTTGTTCGATGAGGCCGGTCGGGTGCTCGTGACGGGGCGCCCTCCCGGTAAACATATGGCCGGACGTCAGGAATTCCCCGGTGGCAAGATTGCGCCCGGAGAGACACGAACGGCGGCGTTACAGCGCGAACTGCGCGAGGAGCTCGGCATCGATATCGGTGCGGCCCGCTTCGCCCTGACGCTCGACCATGACTACGAGGATCGACGGGTGCGGTTGCACTTCTACTATGTCGACTCCTTCAGTGGCACACCGCAGTCCCTCGATGGGCAAACCCTCACATGGGTACCGATCGAGGAGTTGCATCGCCAGAATATTCTCGAGGCCGACGCGCCATTCGTTGCCCTGATCCAACAGCGGAGACTTCCATGCTGATGTGTAGCGGAGAACTGATCGAAGTACGCAACCCGCGGAGCGGCCAGATCGACTATCGGTTCAACGCACCCTCTGCCAATGAATTGAGTACGACGATCCAGGGACTGCGTGCCGCGCAAACGGCGTGGGCCGCAGCCCCGTTGGCGCACCGTATCGACGTGCTCAAGCGTTGGCGCACCGAGTGGATCGCGCGCCAAGGGGAGCTGGTCGAGGCGCTGTCGATCGATACGGGTCGATATCTCATCGCCGGCAGTGAAGTGCAGTCCGTCACCGGCATGATCGATCGGTGGTGCGGACTCGTGCCGTCGCTCGCGGCCGAAGAGGAGTTTCGCTCGGCGAGCATGCCGAACATCAGCTATCGATCGCAGTACGTGCCTTACTCGCTGGTAGGCGTGATCTCGCCCTGGAATTTTCCGGTATCGCTGTGTTTCATAGACGCCATTCCGGCGCTGCTCGCTGGCTGCGCGGTGTTCGTCAAGCCGAGCGAGGTGACGCCGCGGTTCGTCGAGCCTGCGATGCGTTCAATCGCCGCCGTGCCGGAGCTGGCTGAGGTCTTTCGCATCCAGCCGGGTGCGCGGGCAACCGGCGAAGCGCTGATCGCGCAGAGCGATGTGGTGTGCTTTACGGGCAGCGTCGCCACAGGGCGACTCGTCGCCGAGAACGCCGCGCGACATTTCATTCCGTCTTTCCTCGAGCTGGGTGGCAACGATCCGCTGATCGTCACGGCGAGCGCGAATCTTGAGCTGGCGACGGATGTCGCGCTGCGCGCGACTTGCCTCGCGACCGGTCAGGCGTGCCAGAGCCTCGAGCGCGTGTACGTCGATCGCCGTATTTTCCCGACATTTATCGAGCGGCTGGTGCAGAAAGCGCAGCAGGTCGAGCCGAACTGGCCGGACATCCACTCGGGCACCATTGGTCCGTTCATCTTTGCACGCCAGGCCGAGATCGTCGCGGCACAGTTGGCCGATGCACGGGCCAAGGGAGCGAAGGTTCTCTGTGGTGGTGACATCGAGGATCACGGCGGCAAGTGGTTACGACCGACGGTGCTGGTCGACGTGCATCACGGCATGCAAGTGATGAGCGACGAGACTTTTGGTCCCGTGATCCCCGTCATGCCCTTCGATACCCTCGATGAGGCCGTGGCCTTGGCGAACGAGGGTGTCTATGGACTCTCCGCTGGGGTGATCGCCGGCACGCTCGATGAGGCGGAGGCCATCGGTCGGCGCATCGATGCCGGTGGGATCAGCCTGAACGACGGTTCGCTCACCGCGATGTGCCACGAGTGCGAGAAGAATTCGTTCAAGCTCTCGGGAATGGGCGGCTCGCGGATGGGTCCTGCCGGATACACCCGCTTCTTTCGTCGCAAGGTGCTGATTCGTCAGCACGGTGCGCCGGCCACCATCGCGAACATTGCCGAGGCGCATGCGCGGCCGCGGTGATGGGGTATGATCGCAAGCCATAACGCCGATAGTCTCGGCATGCAGCGCAGGAATCAGCCGACATGAGCACGCAGGACCTGGGTCTTCCCGATATCCGGATCGACACGAACAGTCTGTACCGCGAAGAGGTGTTCACGGATCGCCGTGCCGGCACGCTGCGCCGCATGGTGCCCGTGACGGTCGACGGTGCTCCGGATGCGACGCGTCCCGTGCTGTACATGGGGCAAACGCAGCTGATGACGCCAGGCGGAGTCCTTCCGCTCGGTTTCGAGATCGAAGCGAAGGATCTGGCCGAGGCCATTGGCAAGTTTCCGGATGCCGTCAAGCAGGCGCTCGAGGATGCCATCGAGGAAGCACAGCAGATGCGTCGTGAGTCTGCCTCGCGCATCGTCGTGCCCGATGCACCCGGCTCCATCGCGAGCAAGATCAAGCTGCCCTGAGTAGCCCGAAGAGCGCAGCCCGCAGCCAGCGGTTGGCACGCCCTCGCTGTATTGCGCGGTCAGTCCTCGATCACCCGGCGATAGACCTCGGCATATTCCTCCGCGGAGCGTATGCCCACGGTCAGATCGCGCAGCAGGCCATCGTGTAGGTCATAGATCCAGCCATGGATCTCGAGGGCTTTGCCTCGATCCCACGCGCTTTGGACGATGCTGGTTTGACCGACGTTGAGCACTTGCTCGATCACGTTGAGTTCGCATAGCCGGTGCAATCGAGACGCTTCGTCCGGTAGTTCGGCGAGCCGCAGGTGGTGTTTTTTCATCACGTCCTGAACGTGCCGCAGCCAGTTGTCGATGAGTCCGAGGCGATCGTTGCGCAGCGCCGCGTGAACGCCGCCGCAGCCGTAGTGTCCGCAGATGATGACGTGCTCCACGTCCAGCACATCGACGGCGTATTGCAGTACCGAGAGGCAGTTGAGGTCAGTGTGAACCACGACGTTGGCCACGTTGCGGTGCACGAAGAGCTCTCCGGGCAGCAGGCCGACGATTTCGTTGGCAGGCACGCGACTATCCGCGCAGCCGATCCACAGGTAATCCGGCGATTGCTGGCCCACCAGCTTGCCGAAGAACTCAGGATCGCGGGCCGTGATCTCCTCCGACCAGCGACGATTGCTGTCAAACAGCGGGCGTAGACTTCTCATGAGGGGCTGCTCTCTTAGGGCTCGTTATTCAATGCGCGATCGAAGAAACGCAGCACCGTGAGGTAGCCATGCGGTCCGGTCGCCGCAAAGCGCATCAACGCATGCTTGCTGCCGGGGTACGCCATCACATCGAAGGGCTTGCGCTCATCTTGCAGAGTCTTGAAGAGCGCGGTGCTGTGGGTGAAGAGCACGTTGTCGTCGGCCATGCCATGCATGATCAGCAGATCGCCGCGCAGGTTGCGCGCGTGGGTCATCACACTGCCATCGGCATAGCCTGCGGGGTTATCCGCGGGCGTGTCCATGTAGCGCTCCGTGTAATGCGTATCGTAGAGATGCCAGTCCGTCACGGGTGCACCCGCGACACCGGCTGTGAAGTGGTCGGGCGCCCGAACCATGCACATCAGCGACAGATACCCGCCGTAGCTCCAGCCAAAAACCCCGACGCGCTGCGCATCGACGTAGGGCAGCGTGCGCAGGAACTCGACGCCGCGCACCTGATCCTCGACCTCCACGGTGCCCATGCGACGATGGATTGCGGACTCAAACTTCGTGCCGCGGAAGCTCGTACCACGATTGTCGAGGGTGAACACCACGTAGCCGCGCTGGGCGAGAAGTTGGCGGAAGAAGCCTTCATTGCCGCGCGGGAAGCCAGGCCACGCCCTGCGGACACGCTGGTTACCGGGTCCACCGTACAGATCGACGATGACGGGATAGCGCTTGCCGGGCTGCATGTTCATCGGCTTGATCAGTTGGTAGTGCAGCGTCTGGCCGTCGGCGGACTGCAAGGTGCCGTATTCGGTGGGCTGGTGCGCCGCGAGGTAGGGCGCATAGGGGTGCTGCGCGTCGAGCGTATTAGCAACGAGTACGGCGAGCTCACGGCCCTCACGGTCACGCAAGGTCAGGGAGGGTGGTGCGGTGGGTGTCGAGAACGTGTCGAGCCACAGTCGCCCATCTCGCGAGAGCGTGCTCGAGTGCCAGCCTGCGCCCTGACTGAGTTGGCGGATCGCCGTCTCGACGGCTTGTGGATCGCGTGAGCCGTTGAGCGGTGCCGAGTACAGGTGTCGCTCGAGAGGCGTTTCGCGGTTCGCGGTGAAATAGACGAGCCCGCGTGTTTCGTCGACGGCTTCGATGGCGCGCTCGCCTGCATCGCCCGCGATCATCCACTCGCCCGCCGTCAGTGGTCGCAGCAGCGTGCCGTCCTCTGCATGCAGGTACAGATGCCGATAGCCGCTGCGCATCGACGCCCAGATGAACCCCCCCCGCTGACGCAGGAAGGTGAGTTCGTCGTGCAGATCAATCCAGGTGTCGCTGCGCTCCTCGAGTAGGCGTCGGCCTGTGCCGCTCGCGAGGTCAACACGCAGCAGTTCGAGTTGTCGCTGGTCGCGCGACTGACGCTGCACCGCGATGGCTTTGGAGTCGGGCAGCCAGTGCACGCGGGCGAGGTAGCCCTCGCCAGGATCTGCGGCGGGCAGTGCGCGCGATTCGAATGTGAGGACTGGGTCTGCCCTCTTGCCGCTCCCCCGTAGCAGTGCGATGAACACATTGATTCGTGCGTTCGGGCGACCCGCAGCCGGGTAGCGCTGTCGCACCACCTTGACGGTGCTTGCGTAGATTTCGAAGCGTTCGACCTCGTCGACGGTCGATTCGTCGACCCGCGTGTAAACGATGGCGCTCTCGTCCGGTGCCCACCAATACCCGGTCTGGCGATCCATCTCTTCCTGCGCGATGAACTCCGCCATGCCGAAGGAGACGAGGGCACCCCCTTCACGAGTGACGGCATGTTCGCGGCCTGTGGCGAGGTCGATCACATACAGGTTTTGCGCGCGCACGAATGCGACGTAATTGCCGCGCGGCGAAAAACGCGGGTCCGTCTCCGCCTCGGTGGTTTGCGTCAGTCGCCGAACGGCTGTGCCCCTCGCGTTTGCGCGAAGGTCGTAGAGGAACAGATCCCCAGCGAGCGGGATCAGCAGGTAGCGCGAGTTTGGCGAAAACTCATAGTCGATGATGCCCGCGAGCGAGGAGGTGCGCGCGCGTTCGCGCCGCGCTTCTTCCTCGGGCGACAGCGCGCCCTCGTCGGCGGCAAGGACGGCTGAGTCTACGAGCAGCGCGTTGCGTCCACTCGCCGGGTCGTAGGCCCAGATGTCCAGACGGTCCTTGGCTTCGCTCTTGCCTTGCAGGTAGGTCACGAGCTTGCCATCGGGCGAAAACCGCGGCGAACGGAGCGATGCACCCGACAGATCGGGCGCGGCGAACAGCCGCTCGACCGAGAGCGTGGCGGGGGCTGCGGCAAGCAGGGCCGGGGCGACGGCGAGCAGCAGCGGAATCAACTTTCGCGACATGGGGCGAGCACCTTCGGCAAAGCTTCAGTACCATCGTGCGTGACCATCACTGCACGGCCTGCGCCGAGTCTAGAGAGGATCATGCGTTACCGCCACATTGCCACCAGGTTGCTTGTCATGACGTTGCTCACCATGGGGACGGGGATATCCCCGATATTCGCTGCACCCGACTACCCCGCTGCGGCCCGCGGCACCGTGGTGGACAACTACCACGGCTCGGAAGTCGCTGATCCTTACCGCTGGCTCGAGGATGCGACGAGTGCGGCCACGCGCGATTTCGTCAAAGCGCAAAATGCGCTGGCGACGCCTTGGCTTGAGGCGCTACCGCAGCGCTCCGCGATCCGTGATCGTCTGACCCGCAACTGGAACTACGAGCGGGTGGGCCTACCGCGGCAGAAGGGCGGGCGTTATTTTTTCATCCGCAACGATGGCATGCAGAACCAGAGCGTGCTGTACGTGGCGGCAGGGCTGCGCGAAACGCCGCGCGTGCTGTTCGATCCGAACACCGCCAGTGGTGATGCCACCGTTGCGCTGGCGCGTTACGAGCCCTCTCCCGATGGTCGAATCGTTGCCTACTCGCTCTCCGATGGCGGTACGGATTGGGAGATCTGGAAGTTTCGGCGAGTGGACGACGGACGTGACCTCACCGACGAATTGCGCCACACGAAGTTCTTCGACCTGTCCTGGGCACCCGACGGCTCTGGCGTCTACTACAGCCGATATCCGGCGCGGCAAGACGACCCGCTGCGCGGTGATGATCAGGGCCAGCCTGCCATCTACTTCCACACCCTCGGCACTGCGCAGTCGGCCGACCGGCTCGTCTATCGCGTGAGTGATCATCCGACGCGCGCGCCCTCGGCGAGCGTGGCGGACGATGGCCGCTATTTGTTCGTATCACTGTTTGATGGGTACCGGACCAACGGCATTGATGTCATCGATCTCCGCGAGCCTGGTGCTGCGCCGCGTCGTTTGTTTGGCGACTGGGACGCCCGGTATAGCGTGCTCGGCAGTGAAGGCGATACGGTGTACGTGCAGACCACGGAGTCTGCACCGCGCGGGCGAATCATGTCGGTCGATGCGCGAGACCCGGTGCGGGCGAAGTGGCGCGAGCTCGTGCCGCAACGCGAGCTCGCGCTCGACGAAGCGTCGTTCGTCGGCGGTCGATTGCTCGTGCGCTACGTGAAGGATGCGCACAGCATCGCGCAAATCTTCGATCGCGACGGCAAGCTCGTCGTCGACTTGTCGCTGCCTGGGCTCGGCACGGTGGGCGGTTTCGGCGGCACGGCTCGTGATACCGAGACGTTCTTCGCCTATACCGACTTCCTGAGCCCCGGCAAGGTGCTGCGACTCGATCTGCGCGACAACTCAACCTCGGTGTGGCGCGAGCCGAAACTTGCGGCCGACGTGTCGCCCTACGTGACACGGCAAGAGTTCTACACGAGTCGTGATGGCACCCGGGTGCCGATGTTCATCACTCATCGACGTGATCTCATGCGTGATGGCAACGCGCCGACGCTGCTCTACGGCTACGGTGGGTTTAACATTTCGCTGACCCCCACCTTTCGTCCCGCGGTGCTGACGTGGCTGGAAATGGGAGGCGTGTATGTCGAAGCGAATCTGCGCGGCGGCGGCGAGTACGGCGATGCCTGGCACGAAGCGGGGACTCGCACCCGCAAGCAGAACGTGTTCGACGACTTCATCGCTGCAGCGGAATATCTGATCCGCGAGAAGTACACCCGACCGGCGAAGCTCGCGATTTCCGGGCGCAGCAACGGTGGCTTGCTGGTCGGCGCGACATTGCTGCAAAGGCCGGAGCTCTTCGGCGCGGCGCTACCGGCAGTGGGCGTGCTCGACATGCTGCGCTATCACACGGCAAGTGCCAACGCCCGGCAGTGGTCATCTGACTATGGACTCGCGGAGAACGCTGAAGATTTTGCAGCGTTGCTGCGTTACTCGCCGGTGCACAACACGCGTCCGGGAACGTGTTACCCGCCGACGCTGGTCACGACGGCGGATCGTGACGATCGCGTCGTGCCGTGGCACAGCTACAAGTTCGCCGCGGCGCTGCAGCAGGCGCAAGGCTGCGCCAAGCCGGTGTTGTTGCGCGTCGAGACGCGCGCAGGTCACGGTGCCGGCAAGCCGACCTGGATGCAGATCGAAGATTTCGCGGATCAGTGGGCCTTTGCTGCCCAGGCGATCGGACTCGAGTTGCCGCGCTGACGCTCAGCGGCGCCGCAGTCGGTAGATTCGCTCGGCGAGGTGCGTGACGCCACGGGCTGACATGCGCGGGAAGTCCTCGAGTGCGGTCAGTTCGTCGAGTTCGGTGATGTCGTGGTGGGCACCGAACAGGGCATGCACCTCGTCCGGCATGACGGCATGCGGCGGGCCGCGCATCTGGCGCTGATCGTATTCCATGGTGACGAGCAGCGTCTGCGTGCCGGGTGGCGACAGGTGCGTCAAATGCGCCGCATAGTCCGCGCGCATCGCGGGGGGCAGAGCGACCAGCGAGGCGCGATCGAAAATCGCATCGATCGGGCCCAGCGTCGTCGGGGTCAGCTCAAAAAGATCCCCGCAACGCAGATCGACGCCGCTCGCCCCGGGATGCTCCTCGAAGAATTCGCGCACGGCGAGCGGTGACAATTCGATACCCACCACGGCATGACCGCGCTCTGCCAGCCAAAGCAGATCGAGACTCTTGCCGGCGAGCGGCACGAATACCCTCGCTCGCGGCGGTAAGGACAGTGAACTCCAATGACGATCAAGCGCCATGTGGTGCCTCGGCATGTGGAAGCCGATTTCCCTGCGCTCCCAGCGCTCGTGCCAGAACTGTGCCTCCACCTCAGGCGCTCGCGCTAGGCCGGGCGGCGATCGAGTCGCGCCAGCGCGCGAGACGACTCTGCGCGGGCTGCACACGGATACCCGCCACCTTGCCAAACTCGAGCGTCGTGAAGGCAACGATGTCCGCGAAGCTGAAACGCTCGCCCGCCATGAAACTCGAGCTGCCGAGGTGAGCGTCGAGCCGCTGCCACTCGTCGAGCACCTGTTGCCGGGCGAGTTCGCCGTAGGAGGGGATCTGTGTGAGGCGGTCTTGCCAGAATTTATGGGTATGACGAAACGCGTGCATCGTCGGTACGTAGAGACGAAACATCACGCTGAGCACCATCGACTCGATCCGCGCTTGCTCGAGTGGCGAGGTGCCGAGCAGCGGCGGCTGCGGGTGCAGGGACTCGAGGTAACGGCAGATGGCGAGCGACTCGGTGAGACGTGTGCCATCGTCAAGTTCGAGAACCGGCACTTCGCCAAGTGGATTGATGGCGAGAAAGTCTGCCTGAGCAGTCGCACCTGCGGCGATGTCGACCTCCACCCGTTCGAAGGGCAGACCCTTTTCAGCGAGAAACATACGCACTCGTCGCGGACTCGGGGCGAAGGCGTTGTCGTACAGTTTCATCAGTTGCCGCGGTTCGTCAGTTGCAGCAGATGATGTCGAAAAGAATGTCCTGCTCCACCTGCCGCGCGCGTTCGTTGGCGCCTTGCCATTCGACGAAGCGGACGCTCGCCCGATAGTGGCTGCCGCTGATCTCCGGGAAGATCCCCATGTCGGGGGCGATGGCGACACGGAGCAGCTGCACGGGATTGTTGCGCTCGAAGGTGATGTGGAATACGCCGTTGACGGCGGTCTCGGTACGCACGCGGCCGCTTTGGCGCGTGAGCCACAGCAGTTCGGCGATTGAATCGCACAATGGGCGAAGCAGGCCGAGCCATTGCACGAGCGTTGCTTCGCGATCGCTACTCGGCAGACTCAGCCAGAACGAGAAATCGGGCAGATCGAAATCGCAGGTGCCGCCCGGGATCGTGCTGCGATGACGCACGGCAGCGAGGAAGGTCGAGTCGCGCAACGGTTGCAGGAATGCGGAGCCCGCCCCGAGCAGATCCGTGCGCAGCCGCACGAGATTGGCGACCAGGGCTTGCAGCCGATCGATGTCGATATTGGGGCGGCGCTGCATCTCCGTGTACATGCTGATCTGTCGCTCGAGTTCCTTGAGCACATCGGCCCGCGTGTCGCTGCGACTGATGATGGCCAGCACGTCGAGCAAACTGCTGATGGCTGCACGACTGCCCCACTGACTCTTCGAGTGCGAGTGGAATAAGGCCTGGTTGTATAGAAAGTCTATTCGCAGGTACGCCCGCATCCGCTCGTTGAGCGGTTGCTCGAACACCAGGGGTTCCGCGCCCGCCGCGGGCACTGGAGCCTCCGGCTGGGGGGCTTCCTCGGTCATGCGGCTATTCTGTCGCAGGCTCTTTGCGGCCGTAAACCGCCAAATGCAAATATTTCGCATGCAGCGCGTCGACCTGTGCCTGTAGCGCGGCCGCATCGCCGTCATTGACGATCACATCGTCGGCCGCCGCCAGCCGCTCGCTGCGGCTGACCTGGGCGGCGAGAATGGCTCGGGCTTCGGCCTCCGTAACTTGGTCGCGCTGCATCACCCGCTCGATCTGCAGCGCCTCCGGGCAATCGACCACGAGCACTCGATCAAGCGTTGCCCGACGCCCGCCCTCGACGAGCAACGGAATCACGTTGATTTGGTAGGGGCCACCGACTGCCGCCGACCGCTCGGCCATGGCTGAGCGGATCAGGGGGTGGACGATGGCCTCGAGATCGCGACGCGCCGCCGGGTCCGCAAACACGAGGCGGCGCAGTGCGCGCCGATCGAGACTGCCGTCTGCCAGCAGCACTTCATCGCCGAACCGGGCTCGAACTTGGGCGAGGCCGGGCGTGCCTGAGGCAACGACCTCGCGGGCGATGACGTCGCTGTCGATGATGGGTACGTCGTGTGCGGCGAACAGGCGCTCGACCGTCGATTTGCCGCTCGCGATGCCTCCGGTCAGCCCGATGCGCAGCATAAGTTGTGCTCCTTCAGCCCCGTCCGCCAACGACCAGCAACAGCCAGCCGAACAGCGCGAGGTAAGGACCAAAAGCGATCGGCGCCTCGCGCGCACGCCCGAACGCCATGATGAGCACGAGACCAACGACGGCTCCGGCGAGCGCCGCCAAAAAAATGATCGGCAGCAGCGCCTGCAGGCCGAGCCAGGCACCGAGTGCAGCGAGCAGCTTGAAGTCGCCGTATCCCATGCCGTCCTTGCCCGTGAAGCGTTTGAATAGATGATGAACGATCCACAGCGACAGATAGCCGACGATGGCACCGAGTAGTGCGTCGCGCGGCCCGAGCGGAAAGGGCTCGCCGTCACCGACGAGGCTGAACGCGAGCCCGATCCACAGCAGCGGTAGCGTGAGTTGATCGGGCAAATAATGGGTCTCGAAATCGATGCAGGCGAGCGCGACCAGAAAACCGGTCAGCACGAGCGCGGCAAACAAAGAAATATCGGCACCGAAACGCCACGCACACACTGCAAACAGCACCGCCGTGAGCGCCTCGGTGGCTGGGTAGCGCGCCGAGATCGACGCGCCGCAGTCCGCGCAGCGACCTTTGAGCCACAGCCACGACAGCAGTGGCACGAGGTGCTGCACCCGCACGGGTGCCGCGCAGTGCGGACAGTGCGAGCGCGGCACGGCGAGGTTGTACGTCTGATCGTCGCTGTGTTCACGACCCTCAAGTGCAGCGCACTCGGCGCGCCACGCCCGCTCGAGCATGCGAGGCAGCCGATGGATGACGGTGTTGAGAAAGCTGCCCACCAGTAGTCCAACGAGGCCCACCGCGCCGATTAACCACGGCGATGCGGCGTGCTCGGCAGCGAGCGACAGATTCACGGGCAGCGAAAACATCGTCGTTTGAGGTTCCCTAAGTCGCTGGTTTTAGTCAAAATGCGAGTGTAGTCCAGCGTAGTCGGGGGTCTCGGTGAATCTTCACGAATATCAAGCAAAAGAAGTCTTTTCCGCATACGGCATTCCAGTGCCGGCTGGCCGCGTGGCGGCCACTGCTGAGGAGGCCGTGAGCGCGGCGAACGCGCTCGGTGGCTCGGTGTGGGTCGTCAAGGCTCAGGTGCATGCGGGTGGTCGCGGCAAGGCGGGCGGCGTGAAGCTTGCGCGGGATGTCGAGGGCGTGCGCGCAGCCGCACAGGCGATGCTCGGCACACGGCTCGCCACCAAGCAGACCGGTCCTGAAGGCTTGCCGGTCGACAAGGTCTACGTGGAGCAGGGTTCGCAGATCGAGCGGGAGATCTATCTCTCGCTCACGCTAAATCGCGAGAAGGGGCGCATCGCCATGGTCGGCTCCGCGGCAGGCGGCATGGACATCGAGGAAGTGGCCGAGCACTCGCCGGAGAAGATCACCACGGTCAACATCCATCCGGCTGCGGGCTTGCAGCCGAACCAATGTCGCCGCATGGCTTTCGCGCTCGGGTTCAAGGGTGCGCAGATCGCCGAGTTCCAGCAGATCGCGATGGCGCTCTACCAGCTCTACCTCGACAAGGACGCAAGCCTGCTCGAGGTGAATCCGCTGATCGTCACCAAGGACGGCAAGCTCATCGCGCTCGATGCGAAAATCAACATCGACGCCAACGCGATCTACCGGCAGAAGGCGCTGGCGGCACTGCGCGACACCTCGCAGGAAGATCAGATGGAGGTCGAGGCGAGCCGGCACGACCTCAACTACGTCTCGCTCGATGGCGACATCGCATGCATGGTCAATGGTGCAGGTCTGGCGATGGCGACGATGGATCTCATTAAATTGCATGGCGGTTCGCCGGCGAACTTCCTCGATGTGGGTGGTGGCGCGACGGCCGAGCGCGTCACGGTGGCGTTCAACCTCATCTTGTCGAACCCGAAAGTTCGCGCGATCCTCGTCAATATTTTTGGTGGCATCGTCCGCTGCGATCTGATCGCCGAGGGCGTCATCACCGCCGTGAAGAACGTCGGCGTCAAGGTGCCGGTGGTGGTGCGGCTCGAGGGTACGAACGCCGAGAAGGCCCGTGATCTGCTCGCGCAGAGCGGACTCAAAGTCATCGCTGCATCGGATCTCACTGATGCCGCGCAGAAGGTTGTGGCAGCGGCTAAGTAACGCATCGCGCCCACCTCCATCACGCCATTCACTCGCAGGATTCGTTCATGAGCATTCTCGTCAACAAGAACACGAAAGTGATCTGCCAGGGCTTCACCGGCAAGCAGGGCACCTTTCATTCCGAACAATGCATCGCTTACGGCACGCAGGTCGTCGGTGGCGTCACGCCGGGTCGCGGCGGTGACACGCATCTTGGGCGCCCGGTCTTCGACACGGTGCACGACGCCGTTGCCGCCACCGGTGCCAACGCGAGCATGATCTACGTGCCCGCAGGCTATGCGGCTGATGCCATTCTTGAGGCTGCCGATGCCGGCATCGAGCTCATCGTCTGCATCACCGAAGGCATTCCGGTCAACGACATGGTGCGCGTGAAAGCCGCGCTCGCCGGCACTCGTTCGCGTCTCATCGGGCCGAACTGCCCGGGCATCATCACGCCGGGTGAATGCAAGATCGGCATCATGCCGGGCTTCATTCACAAGGCCGGCTGCGTCGGCATCGTCTCGCGCTCGGGCACGCTCACCTACGAAACCGTATTCCAGACCACCAATAACGGTCTCGGTCAGAGCACCTGCGTTGGCATCGGCGGTGATCCGGTGCGCGGCCTGAACTTCATCGACGTCCTCGCGCTCTTCCAGGAAGACCCGCAGACCGAAGGCATCGTGATGGTCGGCGAGATCGGCGGCAGCGACGAAGAGGCCGGTGCGGAGTTCATTCGCGATCACGTGACCAAGCCTGTGGTCGCGTACATCGCGGGCGTTACTGCGCCGCCGGGCAAGCGCATGGGCCACGCGGGCGCGGTCATCGCCGGCGGCAAGGGCACCGCGGCGGACAAATTTCGGGCGCTTGAGGCAGCAGGCGTTCGCACCGTCAAATCACCGGCTGAACTCGGCACGGCGATCGACGAGCAGCTGCGCAAGCGCCGCAAGGCTTGAGCGGATCGGCCTTGCGCATCGCCCTCGCGCAGGTCGACCTGCTCGTCGGTGACGCCGAAGGCAACGCCGATCGCGTGCTTGCCGTGGCCGAGCGTGCGGCCGGCGCGGATCTCATACTTTTTCCCGAACTCACGCTGGCCGGGTATCCGCCCGAGGACCTGCTGTTCCATCGCGGCTTTCGCCACCGGATCGAAGCCGCACTTGCGCACTGCGCCTCTAGGCAGGCGAGCGCCGAGGCACAGCCCGCGCTGCTGCTGGGCTTTCCGGAATACACCGACGATGGCATCTACAACACCGTCGCGCTGCTCGCAGGGGGTAGTGAGCGGGCGCGGTATCGCAAGTGCCGCTTGCCCAACTATGGCGTCTTCGACGAGCAGCGCTACTTCACCCGCGGCAGCGCCGCTACGGTGGTCGAGCACGCGGGATTTCGACTCGGATTGTTGATCTGTGAGGATCTCTGGCAGGACGGTCCTGTGGCGGCAGCCCGCGCTGCCGGTGCGGAGATTCTCCTCGTCACCAATGCTTCGCCCTACGAGCAGGGTAAGCAGGCGCAGCGCGAAGCGCTGTTGCAGCGTCGGGCGCAGGAAAGTGGGCTGCCTATCGCGTATGTCAATCTCGTCGGCGGCCAGGACGAACTTGTGTTCGATGGTCAGAGCGTGGTGGTCGATCGCCGGGGCGAGGTCGTACTGCGTTCGCGCGCTTTCGAAGAAGCGCTCGATGTCGTTGAGTTTCGCCGCACGCCCGAGGGCCATACCGAACCTGCGCGTGGCGCGCTCACGTCGCCCCTGGGTGAGGTGGAGGAGGTATATCGGGCGCTCGTCCTCGGCGTGCGCGATTACGTCGGCAAGCACCGCTTTCCGGGCGTCGTGCTCGGACTCTCCGGTGGCATCGATTCCGCGCTGACCCTGGCCATTGCCGTCGATGCGCTAGGGGCCGAGCGTGTGCAGGCGGTGATGATGCCGTCGCGTTATACGGCGCAGATGAGCCTTGATGATGCGGCCGAGCAGGCACGCATCCTCGGCGTGAAGTACAGCGTGATTCCGATCGAGGGTATGTTCGAAACCGCGCTCGCGGCGCTGCGCGAAGAGTTCGCGGGTCGTCCCATCGATGCGACGGAGGAAAACCTGCAGTCGCGATGCCGCATGCTCGTGCTGATGGGCATCTCCAACAAAACCGGCAAGATGCTGCTCACGACCGGCAACAAGAGCGAAATGGCGGTCGGCTATGCCACGTTGTACGGTGACATGGCCGGTGGCTTCGCCCCGATCAAAGATTGCAGCAAGTTGCTGGTGTATCGGTTGGCGGCGTATCGCAATGGGCTCGGCAGCGTGATCCCCGCGCGGGTGATCGAGCGACCCCCGTCTGCCGAGTTGCGGGCCGACCAGAAAGACAGTGATTCCTTGCCGCCCTATGAGGTGCTCGATCCGATACTCGAGGCCTTCATCGAGGAGGATCTGTCGGTCGAGGAGATCGTCGCTCGGGGCTTCGCGCGCGAGACCGTCGGGCGTGTGCTCGATCTGGTCAAACGCAACGAATACAAACGTCGGCAGGCGCCGCCCGGGGTGAGGGTCAGTCGCCGGGCTTTTGGCCGCGACTGGCGTTATCCGATTACCAGCGGCTATCGCCGCTGAGAGTGCCTGCTGGAGAATCGACCCGCGCGGGTCAGCCCCAGAAACGCCACCAGGATTTCTTCACCGGCACCACCGACTCCGGGTTGCCGCCGTAGTTGGCCGCATACACCGCACGGGTCTGATCGGCCAGCTCCTTCATGTCGAGCCGCTCGTAGCAGAGGATCATGATCTCGAGCGCCTCGCGCACCGCGGGTGCGCCGTCGTACTGCTCGATGGTCAGCTTTGCGCGCTGTGCCGCACCCGTGTAAGCGCCGCGCTTGACGTAGTAGCGCGCCACGTAGATCTCGTAGTCTGCCAGTCGATTGCGCAGGTGGATCATTCGGCGACGTGCGTCGTGCGCATACTCGCTGCTCGGGTATTCCTCGACTACCTTGCGGAACGAATTGAAGGAGCGCCGCGCGGTCTGCGGCGGCCGTGCGTCCAGATCGACGTTGAACCAGCGCTCGAGGAAATTCGCCGAGCGCTCAAAATCCACGAGGCCCTTGACGTAGTAGGCGTAGTCGATGCGCGGGTGAGTGGGGTTTTCGCGGATGAAGGTGTCGGCCTGATCGAGCGCTGATTCGCTCTCGCGACCCTTGTAGTAGGCGTAGATCAGATCCAGGCGGGCCTGACGCGCCTCCGGCACGAACGGAAAGCGGGCCACAAGCGCTTCATAGATGCGGATCGCGTTCTCGAAGTCCTGATTGTCGAGCGCTTTACGGGCGCGCTCGTACACGAGCACCGGGCCGCCGCGCGCCTGGTCCTCCGCCTCGCGATTGGTGCGACAGGCGCTGAGCAGCGTGATCGCCCCTACGAGGGCGATCAGGGTGATGACCCGCAGCGGAGTCCGAGGCTTCGTCATGAGGTTGGAATCCTGGTGATCGAGACGGGCATTATACCCATGTGACGATCAGCGACCCCGATACCCACCGTTTGACGATTCCCGAGGAACTCGCCGGCCAGCGCCTGGATGTGGTGCTGGCCCGCTTGCTGCCGCAGTACTCTCGCTCCAGGCTGCAGCGCTGGATCGACGAGAGCCGGGTCACCCTGGATGGCGAGCACCCCGCGAGGCGCACGCTGGTGCGGGCGGAACAACAGCTTGAGGTGGCACCGCAGTACTTGGCCGACGACAGCGTTGCGGCCGGTGCGCCGAATCTGCCTTTTTCGGTCGTGCACCGAGACGCCGCGGTGCTGGTGATCGACAAGCCCGCGGGGCTCGTGGTGCATCCCGGTGCCGGCAATCGCAGTGGCACGCTGCAGAACGCGCTGCTCGAACTCGAGCCCGCACTGGCCAAGGTGCCGCGGGCGGGCATCGTGCACCGCATCGACAAGGACACCTCGGGACTGCTGGTGGTCGCCCGCACGCCCAAGGCCCATGCGGCCCTCGTGCGTGCACTGGCGGCCCGCGAAGTGCAGCGCGAGTACCTCGCGCTCTGTCACGGCCTGATGACCGGCGGCGGCACCATCGATGAGCCCATAGGCCGGCATCGTAGCCAGCGCATCAAGATGGCCGTTCGTGGCGACGGGCGCGAGGCCGTCACGCATTACCGCATCGAGCGGCGATTTACCGCACACACGCTGGTGCGTGTGCAGCTGGAGACCGGTCGCACGCACCAGATCCGCGTGCACCTCGCGCACATCGGGTATCCCTTAGTGGGCGATCCGGTGTACGGCGGTCGACGACGTTTACCCGCTCGCGCGAGCCCGGCGGTGATCGAGGCACTGCAGGCGTTTCACCGCCAGGCGCTGCATGCCGCCCGGCTGGGTTTCGAGCACCCGAGCTCGGGCCGCCAGATGATGTTCGAGTCGCCCATACCTCAAGATTTCGCCACGCTGCTCGAGGTGTTGGCGACGGCGGGTGCGGCATGATCCCGATGCTTACACCGCAATGGTCGGCTCCCGAGGGCGTCAGGGCTGCGTTCTCGTTGCGCAGCGGCGGTACCAGCGCACCGCCCTGGGATACCCTCAATGTCGGTGCGCACGTCGGCGATTCGCCGGCGTCGGTTCGCGTCAATCGGCAGCGCCTGGTGTCCGCGCTGGAACTGCCCGCCGAGCCACTCTGGCTTGAACAGGTTCACGGCATCGAGGTTCACACCGCCCTCGAGGGTACGCGTGGGGTCGGTGTGGGCGAAGCGCGCCCCGTGGCTGATGCGGCGGTTACCCGATCGGTCGATGTGGTGCTGGCCATCCAAGTGGCCGATTGCCTGCCGGTCCTCCTCTCGAGCGCGGATGGCAGGGTGCTCGGTGCCGCCCACGCCGGCTGGCGGGGTCTGGCGTCGGGGGTGCTGGAGGCCACGGTCGAGGCGATGGAGGGCAGCCCAGAGGGCTTGCACGCCTGGCTTGGACCCTGCATTGGCCCCGCGCACTTCGAGGTGGGTGAGGAGGTGCGCGAGGCCTTCCTGCGCGCGGGCGACGCACCGGATGCGTTCAGCGTGAACCCGAGGGGTCGCTGGCAGTGTGATCTGCCGAGTATCGCCCGCCGGCGACTGGAGCGCCTCGGGGTGCGCTCGATCAGTGGTGGCGAGTACTGCACCGTCGCCGATCCAGTTCGATTCTTTTCCCATCGGCGTGACCGGCAGACGGGTCGAATGGTCGCCCTGCTGTGGCGGCCAAGTGTTAGAATATAACGCTTATGTCGACTCTCGCCGCCATCCTGCTGTTCACCCTGCTGAGCGGCGTATTGAGTGCGCTGCTCGCCGCGGTCTTTCTGTGGTTGCCACAGGGTCGACGCGATCGGGCCATGCCGCAGATGGTGAGTTTTGCCACGGGCACCTTGCTGGCTACGGCCTTGCTCGCGCTCGTGCCGCATGCCATGAGCGGTGCGGGGCCGTTCAAGGTTCACGAGGTCGGCGTGGCACTGCTCGCCGGCATTGCTCTGTTCTTTCTGCTCGAGAAGTTTCTGCTTTGGCGGCACTGCCACACCGAGGCCGTCGAGGATGCCCATACACACGAACATCACCGGCGTGAGGCGTCGGGCTGGCTGACGATGGTGGGCGATGGAGTGCATAACTTCATCGACGGCGTGCTGATCGCTGCGGCGTTTCTGACCGATTTTCACCTCGGTGTGGTGACTGCACTGGCCATCATGGCGCATGAGATCCCGCAGGAAGTGGGCAACTTCGCCGTGCTGTTGCACGCCGGGTTCAGCCGTCGCAAGGCCTTGCTCTGGAACGTGCTCTCGAGCCTCACCGCCGTGCTCGGTGGTCTCGTCGGCTGGTGGGCGCTCGGTGCGGCGCTGCAGTGGGTGCCGTATGCCTTGGCCGTGGCGGCCGCGAGCCTGCTCTACGTCGCAGTGGCCGATCTCATCCCGAGTCTGCACCGGCGCACCGACCTGCGGGCGAGCGCAGTGCAGATTGTGTGGATCGGTATCGGCATCGGCCTCGTGATGTTCGCGGAGTCTCAGGTTCACTGAGTCGCAGGTTTACTGAGACGTCCGCTCGGGCCCCCTTGAAAGCGCTGGCTGCGCCCTAACCATAGGGTGTCAGTAGTCACAGCCACCGCAGCAACGGGGGGCGCACATGCGACAGGACAAATTCACCGAACGGTTCAAGCAGGCACTCGGCGAAGCGCAATCGCTCGCCCTCGGGCGTGATCACCAGATCATCGAGCCCGCCCACGTGCTGCTCGCGCTGATCGATCAGCAGGGTGGGACGGTCAAGCCGCTGCTGATCAAGGCGGGCGGGAATCTGCCGAAGCTGCGCAGCGATCTGAACGGGGCGCTCGATCGACTGCCTAAAGTTGAAGGCACGCCTGGCGAACTGCACATCTCCAACGATCTGCAGCGACTGCTCAACGTGACCGACAAGCTCGCCCAGCAGAAGGGCGATCAGTTCATCTCCAGCGAGTGGTTCGTGGTGGCAGCCTTCGAAGATAAGGCGCTGCTCAGTCGCGTGCTCAAGGACGCCGGATTCTCCCGCGCGGCACTCGATCGGGCGATCGATGAGATCCGCGGTGGCGAGAAGGTACAGGATGCCAACGCCGAGGAGGGTCGTCAGGCCCTCGAGAAATACACGGTCGATCTCACGCGGCGCGCTGCCGACGGCAAGCTCGATCCGGTGATCGGTCGCGATGACGAGATTCGTCGCACCATCCAGGTGCTGCAGCGGCGCACCAAAAATAACCCCGTACTGATCGGTGAGCCGGGCGTGGGCAAGACCGCCATCGTCGAGGGCCTCGCACTGCGCATCATCAACGGCGAAGTGCCGGAAAGCCTGCGCAACAAGCGGATTCTGGCGCTCGACATGGGTGCACTGATCGCCGGTGCCAAGTTCCGCGGCGAGTTCGAGGAACGCCTCAAGGGCGTGCTCAACGATCTGGCCAAGCAGGAAGGGCAGGTCATCCTGTTCATCGACGAGCTGCACACCATGGTCGGCGCCGGCAAGGCCGAGGGCGCCATGGATGCGGGCAACATGCTCAAGCCCGCACTCGCCCGCGGCGAGCTGCACTGCGTGGGTGCGACGACGCTCGACGAATACCGCAAGTACATCGAAAAGGACGCCGCGCTTGAGCGCCGCTTCCAGAAAGTGCTGGTCGATGAGCCCTCCGTGGAGGACACCATCGCCATCCTGCGTGGTTTGCAGGAGCGCTACGAAGTGCACCATGGCGTGGACATCACCGATCCGGCCATCGTTGCTGCGGCGACGCTGTCGCACCGTTACATCGCCGACCGGCAGTTGCCCGACAAGGCCATCGATCTGATCGATGAGGCCGCGGCGCGCATCCGCATGGAGATCGACTCCAAGCCCGAGGCGCTGGATAAGCTCGAGCGGCGCATCATTCAGTTGAAGATCGAGCAGGTGGCGCTGCAGAAGGAGAAAGACGAGGCGACGCTCAAGCGCCTCGCTGCCCTCGAAGAAACGCTGGCGCAACTCGAGCGCGAGTACGCCGATCTCGAGGAGATCTGGAAGAGCGAGAAGGCATCGCTGCAGGGCGCCTCCGGCATCAAGGAGGAGCTCGAGAAAACCAAGCTCGAGCTCGAGAATGCGCGACGCCGCAGTGATCTCGCGCGCATGGCCGAGTTGCAGTACGGGCGCATTCCCGAACTCGAGAAGCGTCTGGCCGAAGCACAGACCGCCGAGACGAAGCAGACGCAACTCGTGCGCAACAAGGTCACCGAGGAAGAGATCGCCGAGGTCGTCTCCAAGTGGACGGGCATCCCGGTCGCCAAGATGCTCGAGGGCGAGAAGGAAAAGCTGCTGCGCATGGAGGAGGCGCTGGGTCGCCGCGTGGTCGGGCAGGAAGAGGCTGTGCGCATCGTCGCCAATGCCATCCGCCGTTCGCGTGCGGGGCTTGCCGATCCGCGCCGTCCGAACGGTTCGTTCCTGTTCCTCGGACCGACGGGCGTCGGCAAGACTGAACTCTGCAAAGCACTTGCCGAGTTCCTCTTCGATACCGAAGAGTCGATGGTGCGCATCGACATGTCGGAATTCATGGAAAAGCACTCGGTCGCCCGCCTGATCGGCGCGCCGCCGGGCTACGTGGGGTATGAAGAGGGTGGCTATCTCACCGAGGCCGTTCGGCGCAGGCCCTACGCGGTGATCCTGCTCGATGAGGTCGAGAAGGCCCACCCCGACGTGTTCAACGTGCTGTTGCAGGTACTCGACGATGGGCGTCTGACCGACGGTCAGGGTCGAACGGTCGACTTCCGCAATGCGGTGGTGATCATGACCTCGAACCTCGGTTCCTCAGTCATCCAGGAGCACGCCGGCGAGAAGAACTACGTGCGCATGAAGAGCGCCGTGATGGAGATCGTGCAGCAGAACTTCCGTCCGGAGTTCATCAACCGCATCGATGACATCGTGGTGTTCCATCCGCTCGGCACAGCGCAGATCCGCGCCATCGTCGATATCCAGCTCGGGCAGCTGCGTCGGCGGCTGATCGATCGCGGGCTCGATCTGCAGCTCGACGACCGTGCGCGCGACCTGCTCGGCGAGGCGGGCTTTGATCCCGTATACGGCGCACGGCCGCTCAAGCGTGCGATCCAGCAGCAGATCGAAAACCCGCTCGCCCAGCAGTTGCTGCAGGGGCTTTACGCCCCGGGCGATCGGATTCGCGTCGGCATCGATGAGCAGGGCCGACTGAGCTTCAGCAAGGCGGTGTAGCAACCCGGTATAATTGCGCTATGCCGTTCTACGAGTACCAGTGCCGCAGCTGCGGCCATCAGCTTGAGGTGCTGCAAAAGATCTCCGATAAGCCGCTGCGCAAATGCCCTGCGTGCGCCAAGAGTGCGCTCGTGAAGCTCGTCTCGGCGCCCGTGTTTCGGCTGAAGGGCAGCGGCTGGTACGAGACGGACTTCAAGTCCGACCAGGACAAGAAGCGCAATCTTGCAGCGGGAGATGGCGAGGCCCCGGCCGCCAAGTCGGAGGAGGGCGCCAAGTCCGGTGAGTCGAACAAGGCAGCCGATGCCAGCAAGGCCGCGGCGAGCTCGTCCGCCGATACGGCGAAAGCCGCCTCCACAGAGAAATCTGCCACCAAGCCGGCAGCTGACAAGCCGAGCGGCTCGCGATCCGCGGCCCGTACCAAAGCGCCCGCCAAGGCGGCCAAGCCTGCACGGCGCGGCGCCGCACGCAAAACCTCACGCCGATGACACTCGCGCCGCAGGCGCTCATCGAGCGTGAGCGGCTACGATTCGCGCGCGAGCATCCGCGTTGCGCGGCGCTTGCAGGTGATGCCGCTCAGCATTTTCCGGGCGCAGTGCCGATGCACTGGATGGCCGATTGGGGCACACCGTTTCCGTTGTTCATTGCCGCGGCGCAAGGCGCCGAACTCGAAGATGTCGACGGGCATCGGTACCGCGACTTCTGCCTCGGTGACACCGGCGCCATGTTCGGTCACTCGCCCTCTGCTGTGGTGGCAGCAGTGACCGACCAGGCCGCGCGCGGTCTGACCTGCATGTTGCCTGCGGCTCGCACCGCGCAGGTGGGCGCGGCGCTCGCATCACGTTTCAACCTCCCGTACTGGCAACTGACGCAGACGGCGACCGATGCCAATCGCGCGGCGCTGCGTTGGGCACGGGCGATCACCGGTCGGCACAAGGTCCTCGTCTTTCAGGGCTGCTACCACGGCACCGTGGACGAGACGATGGTCCGGCTGCGCGGCGGCCGAACGGTGACCCGCGAGGGCGCCATCGGCCCTGCATTCGACGGCGCGAGCGCTGCCGTCGCGGTCGAGTTCAATGATCTCGCCGCACTCGAGGCGGCACTCGCCGGTGGGGACATTGCCGCGGTGCTGGCCGAACCCGTCATGACCAACATCGGCATGGTGCTGCCGGAGGCGGGTTATCTCGGAGCGCTGCGCGAGATCACTCGTCGTCACGGTACGCTGCTCATCATCGATGAGACCCACACGCTGTCCTCGGGTCCTGCGGGCTATGCCGGCGAGCACGCACTTCAGCCAGATTTTTGGGTGTGCGGCAAGGCCATCGCGGGCGGAGTGCCCTGCGCGGTCTACGGCTTCACGTCCGAGATCGAAGCGCGAATGCGAGCGGTGCTCGCGAGTCGTGAGGCCGGACATTCGGGCATGGGGACCACACTCGCCGGTAATGCCTTGACGCTCGCAGCGCTCGAGGCCGCGCTACTGCACTTGCACACGAGCGCTACCCATGCGCCGATGCAGGCGGGCGCCCGTCGCCTCGCGATGCCGTTGCAGGCCTTGTTTGCCGCGCGTGGCCTCCCGTGGCACGTCTCGCGAGTGGGTGCCCGGGTCGAGTTTGGGTTCGCGCCTGCGCCGCGCAACGGCAGCGAGGCGGAGGCCGCTATGCGCCCCGTGCTCGAGCAGGCCTTGCACCTGTGGCTGCTCAATCGCGGACTGATCGTCACGCCTTTCCACAACATGATGCTGATCGCACCGATGCAGACCAACGATGCCATCGACGCGCTGGTCAGTGAAATCGGTGCCTTTCTCGATGAGGTCAGCCTGTGACCACGCCAGCCGAGTGTCAGGAGTTTCTCGCGCGCCATCCGGGCATCGAGGCCGTGCAACTGTTCATCACCGACCCCTCAGGTGTGCCGCGTGGCAAGACCGCAAGTGTCGAGGAGTTGGCGCGCCTCTACGCGCATGGCAGGCCGGTGGCCGGATCGATACTCGGTCTCGACATCACGGGGACCGACGTCGAGTCAACGGGTCTCGTCTGGGAGACGGGTGATGCCGATCTCATCTGCCGGCCTGTGCCCGGCACACTGGCGTTGGCGCCCTGGTTGGCGCGACCTACGGCCCAGGTGATGCTGTCGATGTACCAGCCATCGGGTGAACCGGCGGCAGCCGATCCGCGTCATGTGCTCGCGCGCGCAGTAGAACGCTTGCGCCGAGCCGGGCTGCGAGCGGTGCTCGCTGTGGAGCTCGAGTTCTACGTGCTCGATGAGCGCAGCAAAGAACCTGCGGGCTCACTCGCGCGGGGCGGTGGTCGCATCGACGCCTATGGACTGGCGCGTCTCGAGGAGCTCTCGGGATTTTTCGACGAGGTGTACGCAGCGGCGCGTGCTCAAGGCATCCCGGCCGAGACGCTCATGTCGGAATACGCACCCGGCCAATTCGAGATCACGCTGCGACATCGCGACGACGCCTTGCGGGCTGTCGATGAGGCGGTGCTGCTGAAGCGACTGCTGCGCGGTGTCGCCGCACGATATGGTCTGCTCGTCACCTTCATGGCCAAGCCTTTTGTGGAGCTCGCGGGCAGCGGCATGCATCTGCACGTGAGTCTCGCGCGCGAGCCTGCGGCAACAACGTCTGCCGAACCCGCATCCGCTGAAACGGCGGCCGTTGCGCAGGCCGACAACCTCTTCGCTGCGACCGACCCGGCGGGTAGTCCGCTGCTGCGTCAAGCGCTCGGCGGATTGAAACAGACGATGGCGGAGAGCCTGCTGGTGTTTGCACCGAACGGCAATTCGTACCGACGCTTTCGCAGTCAAAGTTACGCGCCGGTGGCCGCCAATTGGGGGGTCAACAATCGTTCGGTGTCATTGCGTGTACCGAGTGGCCCGCCTGCTTCAAGGCACATCGAACATCGAATCGCCGGCGCGGACGCCAATACCTATCTGGCCGCAGCCGTCGTCTTGTCCGGGGTGCTGCGCGGCATCGAGAGCACGGCGGATCCGGGTCCGCCGGTGCAGGGAAACGGCTATCTGGGCGCGACCCGCCGCGAACTGCCGCAGACCTGGCACGAGGCCATCGAGCGAGCCGATACGTCGGAGTTCCTGACCGAGGCGCTCGGGGAGCCTTTCAAGCGGATTTTTTTGGCCATCAAACGACAGGAGTGTGACCGCTTCTCGGCCGAGGTGACGGAGCTCGACCGATCGTGGTACTTAAGATCCTCATGAACACCCCCATCAAAGAAAGACTCTTCGCACATATTGCGAAAAACGATACCGGCAAGGGCTTCAGCGAGGAGGCCTTCGCTGAGCTTGGCCGACTCGTCGAGGCGATCCGTGCCGAGACCGTGTATCCGGCGCCCATGGATACGCTGCGCCATGTCGAGGGACGCTGGGAGACCCTGTTCGCACATTTCGGTGCGCGGCACTCTGCAGGCAAGCCCAAGGTGCACGATTCGAACCTCAAGGTGCAGAGCTTCAATGCGTTTCCGCCGGTGCCGGTGCGCATCGAGCGCCTGTGTCAGGAGATCTCCGAGCACGGCAACGGCTATAACAATGTCGTCGATTTCACCGCTGCCGATGGCGTGACGCGCGGCGTGATCGTTGTTCGTGGTCGCTTCAATGGCGAGCCGGACAATCGTCAGCGCTTCTCAGTGGATTTCTATCGCGTGGAGTTGTGGCCGGGTGAGGGCACCGATGCGGCGGGGCTGCGTAAGGCGCTCGGTTTTGCGGCCAGTGAGTCGCTCAGCGAGGATCTCAAGCCCCTGCGATTCCACTCCGACGTGGTCTACCTCGATGCGGATACGCGCATCAATATCGGCAGCCTCGGTGGTCTTTACGTGCTGCGGCGCCTCGATGAGGAACCCGTTTCGATCAGGCTTTGACGCTGCCCTCGCGCATCCCGAGCAGTTGCTGCTCATCGAGTTTGTAGAACGCCAGAATCAGCAGCGCCAGCACCGACATCGCCGCTGGAATGTAGGCGATCGACAGCAGAACGGCTTGACGTACCTCATCCGTGACTTCGCGGGGCGGAGTCTTCGGATCGAAGCCTGCGTAGGCCAAGGCGAAACCGAGAATCAGTGGGCCGAGCGCGGCCGCGAGTTTTTCCACGAAGCTGTATAGGGCCGAATACATGCCCTCGCGGCGTAGCCCGGTGCGGTGGTAATCAAGTTCCATCGCATCGGTCAGCATCGACATCGCGAACACGACGTTACCGGCAAAGGCCAAGCCGTTGACGAAGCCGCGCAGGGCGAGCAGCGCGACGGGTTCGCCTGGCATGGCGTACATCCACGACAAGCCCACGAGGCCGGTAAGGACCGACGAGCAGGCGTAGGCGCTCCGCTTGCCGACCCGTTTGGAGAGCCGCACGAGCAGCGGCGTCCCGAGCAGCACCGCGAGCACCATCGGCCCGCCGATGAGCGGCAGCCGGGTCAGCGGCATGTCGATGACACTGACCAAGAAAAACATCAGGCCACCGGAACTCGCGCTAACGCCAATCAACTGCACGAGCTTGATGGCGAGGATCTGTTGGAACGGCAGGTTTCGCATGAAGCCTAGAATCTGCTCGCGCAGCGGCAGGCGGGTGTCCGTCTGCGGATGGAAAGGCGCCTCTCGGGTGCCCCACCAAGCCGTCAGCATGGCCGCGAGGATCAACGCACCACCGAGGGCGCCGACGGCCGCATGGGCGTCCCAATCCTTGCCCATGAGTTCGAGGACGGCGCCGGCCGCCGACTGGGACAGAAAACCGCCCACCGAGGCGAACATCACCCGCCAGCCGTGGATCGAGGAGCGCTCGTGATAGCCCGTCGTCATCTCCGCGGGCATGGCCATGTAGGGCACGTTGAAGAGCGAATATCCCGTCGTATAGAGGAGCAGAGCCGCGAGCACGTACAGGGCGGCCAGCAGCCCCTCACCCTCGGTCATGCTGGGCCATGGGCCGACGAACGGTACCGTGAACACCCCAAAAAACGACACCGCTGACACCAGCGCACCCCAGAAAAGCCAAGGCCTGCGCCGGCCCTCGGTGCCCCCGGTTCGGTCACTGAGATAGCCCGTCACCGGATCCGATACGGCGTCGTAGAGCTTGGAGAGGAAAATCAGGAAACCTGCCACCGCTGCCGGAATGCGTAGCACCGTGACGAAATAGAACAGGGCCAGCGCCGAGATGCCATTCATCAGAATGGCCACGCCGAAGGCGCCGGTGGCCCAGGTCGCCTTGACGCGCAGCGGCAGGGGGGTCTCGCCGTGATTCGGGGCTGGGGCGTGATTCGGGGTGGCGGTCATGCGGCCGACTTTGTAACATCCCCGCCCCTTATGCGCACTCATTATTGCGGCCAAGTCAACGAGTCCCTGATCGGCCAAACCGTCACGGTTGCAGGGTGGGTTCATCGGCGTCGTGACCACGGCGGGGTGATCTTCGTCGACCTGCGGGACCGCGAGGGTCTTGTGCAGGTCGTCTGTGATCCGGACGCCCGCGAGGTATTCGCCGAGGCTGAGAAGTTGCGCAACGAGTTCGTGGTGAGCATCACCGGTCTCGTGCGGGCGCGTCCCGAGGGCACGAGCAATGCCAATCTCGCCTCGGGCCGCATCGAGTTGCTCGCGCGGAGCATCGATCTGCTCAACCGCTCCGAACCGCTGCCGTTCCAACTCGATGAGAATGTCTCTGAGGAAGTGCGGCTCAAGTACCGTTACCTCGATCTGCGCCGCGACGTGATGAGCCAGCGGCTGCGCCAGCGCCATTCGATCACGCGTGCGATGCGCCACTATCTCGACGATGCCGGGTTCGTCGACATCGAAACACCGATGCTGACCAAGGCGACCCCGGAAGGCGCGCGGGACTACCTCGTACCCTCGCGTACCCACCCTGGCAGTTTCTTTGCCCTGCCGCAGTCACCGCAGATCTTCAAGCAGCTGCTGATGGTTGCGGGCTTCGATCGCTACTACCAGATCGTTCGTTGCTTCCGCGACGAAGATCTGCGCGCCGATCGGCAGCCTGACTTCACCCAGCTCGATATCGAGACGTCTTTCCTCGGTCAGGAAGACATCATGAAGTTGATGGAGGGGCTGATCCGCCACATCTTCAAGACGGTGGCCGACGTGGCGCTGCCCGAGCCGTTCCCGCGCATGACCTACGCTGAAGCCATGCGTCGCTACGCGAGCGACAAGCCGGATCTGCGCATTCCGCTCGAGCTCGTTGATGTCGCTGATCTTGTCGCGGGTTGTGATTTCAAGGTGTTTGCGGCTCCCGCCAAGGACCCGCAGGGTCGCGTGGCGGCGCTGCGTGTGCCGCAGGGCGGCAAGCTCACGCGCAAGGAGATCGACGATTACACGGCGTTCGTTGCTCGCTACGGCGCGCGCGGCCTCGCGTACATCAAGGTCAACGAGCGCGCCAAGGGGCGCGATGGGCTGCAGTCGCCGATCATCAAGTTCCTCTCCGACGAGGCCGTGAACGGCATCCTCGAGCGCACGGCTGCGGCCGACAACGATCTGATTTTCTTTGGTGCCGATTCGGCTAAGGTCGTCAACGATGCGCTTGGCGCGCTGCGTCTGAAGGTCGGCAATGATCTTGGGCTCGTACAGGGTGCCTGGGCACCGCTCTGGGTGATCGACTTCCCGATGTTCGAGTACGACGCGGACGAGAAGCGTTGGTCGGCGATGCATCATCCGTTCACCTCGCCCAAGGATCTCGATCCACAGGCGCTGCGAGACGCGCCGGGCGCCGCGCTCGCCAAGGCGTACGACATGGTGCTGAATGGCTCAGAGATCGGCGGTGGCTCGGTGCGTATCCACCGTCAGGATCTGCAATCGACCGTGTTCGACCTGCTCGGCATCGAGCCCGAAGAGGCGCGCCGCAAGTTCGGTTTCCTGCTCGATGCGCTGAAGTTCGGCGCCCCGCCGCATGGGGGCATCGCCTTCGGTCTCGACCGGCTGGCCATGCTCATGTCGGGTGCGGATAGCATTCGCGACGTGATCGCCTTCCCGAAGACCCAGACCGCGGCCTGTCCGCTGACGGATGCGCCGACGGAGGTCAGCGAGAAGCAGTTGCGCGAACTGCACATCCGCTTGCGTCAGCCACCACCCGTCGCGGGCGGCTGAGTCTCCGGCCTGATCTTGCCGCGCTGCTTAGGTATAGCCGCTTAGATCTGTAGGCAAAGTTTTTTCAAATCGTACAGCCGCTCCAGGGCTTCGCGGGGGGTCAGCGTGTCGGGGTCCACGGCGCGCAAGGCCTCGAGCACGGCAGCGACCGAAGCGTCGCCGACCGAAGGACTCAAGCCTCCCGATGTCACATCGTCGGTCACTGAGCGATCGCTTCCCGCACCCTCATCCGCAGGGTGCAGCGCGAGCGCTCCCTGGCCCCCGGCCTCTGCCTCAGTCCCGGTGCGCGCCGCACGCTCCTCGAGAGCGACCAGGTGGCGGCGCGCATCGGTCAGCACTTCGCGGGGTAGCCCCGCAAGTTTGGCAACAGCGAGACCGTAGCTCTTATTGGCCGGTCCGGGTTTGACGGCATGCATGAACACGATGCCATGGCGGTGCTCGGCCGCGTCGAGGTGCACATTCAGTACGCCGGGCAGCTGGGCCGCCAGAGCCGTCAACTCGAAGTAGTGGGTCGCGAACAGCGTGAAGGCACCTACTCGCAGTGCCAGATGCCGTGCTGTGGCCCAGGCGAGCGACAGGCCATCGAAGGTGCTCGTACCGCGACCGATCTCGTCCATCAGCACGAGACTGCGCGGCGTGGCGTTGTGCAGGATGTTGGCCGCCTCGCTCATCTCCACCATGAAGGTGGACCGACCGCCGGCCAGATCGTCTCCGGCGCCGATGCGCGTGAAGATGCGATCGAGCGGACCGATCTGCGCTGCCTCGGCCGGAACGTGGCTGCCGATGTGCGCGAGGATGGCGATGAGGGCGACCTGACGCATGTAGGTGCTCTTGCCACCCATGTTGGGGCCGGTGATCACCAGCATGCGCGTGGCGGCGTCGAGCGCGATGTCGTTGGGTACGAAAGGCTCGCTCGTGAATCGCTCTACCACCGGATGACGTCCTGCGGTGATGCGCAGCGCCGGTTGTGACACAAGTTCCGGGGCTGCCCAGCGCAGCGCGACCGCGCGCTCGGCCAGCGTTGCCCACACGTCAAGGTCAGCCACTCCAGTGGCGGTCTGCTGCAGTCCGATCAGTCGATCGCAGAGTTGTTGCAGCAGTTCATCGTACAACTCCTTCTCGCGCGCGAGCGCCTTGTCGCGGGCACCGAGTACCTTGTCCTCGAAGCCCTTGAGCTCCGGCGTGATGAAGCGCTCGGCATTTTTCACCGTCTGCCGTCGCAGATAGTCGGCCGGTACCTTGTCGGCCTGACTGCGGGCGATCTCGATGAAAAAGCCCTGCACGCGGTTGTAACCGAGCTTCAACTGCGCAAGGCCTGTGCGGGCGCGCTCGCGCGCTTCGAGTTCGAGCAGATACGCATCGGTATCGCTCGAGATGCGGCGCAACTCGTCGAGTTCGGCATCGTAGCCTTCGGCGATCACACCACCGTCGCGAACCATCGCCGCAGGCTCGGCGGCGATCGCCCGACAGAGCAGGGCGTGCTCGTCCTCGTGCGCATCGATGGATTGGGCGATGTCATGCAACAGCGGTGACGTCAGCTGTTGCACCGCCTCGCGCAGGGGCGGCAGCGCAGCAAGCGCGAGGCGCAGACCCGACAGATCTCGCGGTCGCGCCGAGCGCAGCGCGATGCGGGCGAGGATGCGCTCCATGTCGCCGATCGGACGCAGGCGTTCTCGCAAGGTCTCGTGACGCTGATCGCCGCCCAGTTCGCTCACCGCGGCATAGCGCGCCCGCAGCAACGGTTGGTCCGTGATGGGTCGGTTCAGGCAGCGCCGCAGAGCGCGTGCGCCCATGGCGGTCACCGTGGTGTCAAGCAGCGCGAGCAAGGTCGCCTCATCGCGATCGTTGGCGCTGCGATCAAGCTCGAGGTGACGACGCGTGACGGCGTCGATCTGCAGCGCCGCTTCGCGCGACTCCACGTGCAGAGCGCGAAGGTGGGGTAGAGCAGTGCGCTGCGTATCGCGTACGTATTGCAGTAACGCGCCGGCTGCACCGACTGCGAGTGGTAAATCCCCTGCGCCGTAGCCTTGCAGATCCTGAGTCCCGAATTGCGCGCAGAGGGCGCGTGTGGCCGAGTCGGCCTCAAAGTGCCACGCGGGTCTTGCGCGCAGGCTCGCCTCGGGCGCGGCAGTCCCCAGCAGTGTTTCGAGGGTCGTCGCAGCCCCTTCGCTCCACAGCAACTCGGCGGGCTGTAGTCGCGCGAGTTCCGCGGCCAGTGCCTCGCTGTCTGCGCCTTGCAGCAAAGAGAAGCGCCCGGCGGCGAGATCCAGCCACGCGAGCCCGAAACCGTTGGCCTCGTCTGCTGGGCCGTTGGCTGTGCCGCTCGGTGTGCCACTCAGCGGGCCACTCAGCGGGCCACTCAGCGTGACGGCGGCGAGCAGCGTCTCGCGACGATCATCGAGCAGGGCGGCGTCCGTCACCGTGCCGGGCGTGACGATGCGCACCACGGCCCGCTCCATCGGTCCCTTGGATTTACCCGCATCGCCCATCTGTTCGCAGATCGCCACCGATTCGCCCTTACGCACCAACCGCGCGAGGTAGTTGTCGACGGCATGGAACGGGACGCCGGCCATCGGGATCGGTGCACCGGCGGATTGGCCGCGGGCGGTCAGGGTGATATCGAGCAACTGCGCGGCGCGACGTGCATCGTCGTAGAAGAGTTCGTAGAAGTCCCCCATGCGATAGAACAACAGCACATCGGGGTGCTGCGCTTTCAGGCGCAGGTACTGCTGCATCACAGGGGTGTGTTCGCCAGACATGGGCTGATTATCGTCTATGCGATACTCGCCTGCGTCATGGAGAGCACGCTTCGTCGATTGACCGAACACCTGCGGGCCACCGGCCAGACGCTGGCCACGGCCGAGTCCTGCACGGGCGGCTGGCTCGCCAAGTGCCTCACGGACCTGCCCGGCAGTTCGCACTGGTTTCAGGCGGGCTGGGTCTGTTACTCGAACGAGGCCAAGCACCGTGACCTCGGTGTGCGGCGCCGGACGCTGCGCGAGGCGGGCGCCGTGAGCGCCGATACGGTGTATGAGCTTGCTGAGGCGGCGCTGCGCCGCAGTGGCGCCAGCTTCGCCGTGGCCATCAGCGGCATCGCGGGTCCGAGTGGGGCAGTGCCCGGCAAACCGGTCGGCACCGTGTGGTTCGGTTTTGCGCAGCGCATGGGTCGTGGCATCTACGTCGAAACCGTCTGCAAGCGCTTCCGTGGCGATCGTGGCGAGGTCCGCGAGCGGGCCGTCGAGTACGCGCTGCGCGGTTTATACAGTACCGCCCGACGCGGCACCCTGTATACCGCGTGAACGCCTGACGAAATATCTTCTTTTCCCGTGTTTTCAAGCATTCCCGAGCGCAAGGCGTGTGGGATAATTTGCGCCATTCAACACCCTCCCATTCGCCTCTCACTGCATTCGGGGATCTCATGGACGACAATCGCAAGAAAGCCCTCAGCGCCGCTCTGGGTCAGATCGAAAAGCAATTCGGCAAAGGCTCGGTCATGCGCCTCGGCGATGCCACGGCCTCCTACGATGTGGAAGCCGTTTCCACCGGTTCGCTCGGCCTCGACATCGCCCTCGGCATCGGTGGCCTGCCTCGCGGCCGCGTGGTTGAGATCTACGGGCCTGAGTCGTCGGGCAAGACCACACTCACGCTGGAAGTCATCGCTGAGATCCAGCGCAACGGGGGCACCGCGGCCTTCGTCGACGCCGAACACGCCCTTGACCCCGCCTATGCCGAAAAACTCGGCGTCAACGTCAACGACCTGCTCGTCTCGCAGCCCGATACGGGCGAACAAGCCCTCGAAATCACCGACATGCTGGTGCGCTCCGGCGCCGTCGATGTGGTGGTGGTCGACTCGGTGGCCGCGCTCACGCCGAAGGCCGAAATCGAAGGCGAGATGGGCGAGTTGCAGGTCGGCCTGCACGCCCGCCTCATGTCGCAGGCGCTGCGCAAGCTCACCGGCAACATCAAGCGCTCGAACACCATCGTCATCTTCATCAACCAGATCCGCCTCAAGATCGGCGTGATGTTCGGCAACCCCGAGACCACCACAGGCGGCAACGCGCTGAAGTTCTACTCCTCCGTTCGCCTCGACATCCGTCGCATCGGTGCCATCAAGAACGGCGAGGAGGTCGTCGGCAACCAGACCCGCGTCAAGGTGGTCAAGAACAAGGTCGCGCCGCCGTTCCGCGAGGCCGAATTCGAGATCATGTACGGCGAGGGCATCTCCCGCGAGGGCGAGATCATCGAGCTTGGCGCCAACCACAGCATCATCGAGAAGGCAGGCGCCTGGTACTCCTACAAGGGCGAGCGTATCGGCCAGGGCAAGGAGAACGTGCGCGAGTTCCTGAAAAAGAACCCGGCCATCGCCAAGGACATCGAGACGCAGGTGCGCGCCAAGTTGCTGCCGGAGAAGCCGGCCCGTGGCGAAGCGGCCGACAAGTCTGCTGATTGACCCGCTCGCCCGACCACAAAGACCAACCCGAATCGGCGCGCCGGGCAGCGTTACTGCTGCTCGGACGCCGTGATTTTTCCTCGGCTGAGCTGCGAAGCAAGCTGCTCGCCAAGGGCTATCTCGAGGAGGCGATCGGGGCCGCCATCGAAGCCCTGCGCCTTGAGCGGCTGCTGGATGATGGTCGTTTCCTCGAGAACTTCGTCCGCGCCCACGCGGCGCGCGGCCAGGGTCCCGCACGTATCCGCCAGGAGTTGATGGCGCGGGGGTTCGGCGAGTCGCAGATCGCGGAGGCCCTTGCCGGTGGGCCGGATTTCGCCGCCCTGTGCCGCGAGGTCCGCCGTCGCCGGTTTGGTGCCAAAGCGCCCGGCAGCTGGGCCGAAAAGGGCAAGCAAGCGAGATTTTTGCAGTATCGGGGCTTTTCATCGGATCATATCCGGCTGGCAATGGGCCAGGACCCCGATTCGGCAGACAATCCCGCAGATGACTTCCTCGACTAAACCGGGCAAACCGCCCTACATGAGTGCCGCCGACGTGCGGCGTGCCTTCCTCGACTTCTTCGCCGAGCGTGGCCATGCGCGCATCGCCTCGAGCTCGCTCGTGCCGGGCAACGACCCGACGTTGTTGTTCACCAACGCTGGCATGGTGCAGTTCAAGGACGTTTTTCTCGGCAAGGACAAGCGCGACTACGTCCGCGCCGTCACCTCGCAACGCTGCGTGCGCGCGGGCGGTAAGCACAACGATCTCGAGAACGTGGGCTACACGGCGAGGCACCACACGTTCTTCGAGATGCTCGGCAACTTCTCCTTCGGCGATTACTTCAAGCGCGATGCCATCCGTTTCGCCTGGGATTTCGTCACCGGCACCTTGAAGCTCGACCCGGCCCGCCTCTGGGTCACGGTGTACAAGGACGACCACGAAGCCGCCGATATCTGGATCAAAGAAATCGGCGTTTCGCCGCAGCGTTTCTCGCGCATGGGCGAGAAGTCCAACTTCTGGGCGATGGGGGATACCGGTCCTTGCGGCCCTTGCACGGAGATCTTCTACGATCACGGTGAGCACATCGCGGGAGGCCCGCCGGGCTCACCGGACGAAGACGGCGATCGTTACGTCGAGATCTGGAACCTCGTGTTCATGCAGTTCGAGCGCTCGCCCGATGGCACGTTGACGCCGTTGCCGAAGCCCTCGGTCGACACGGGTGCGGGCCTCGAGCGAATTTCGGCGGTCATGCAGGGCGTGACCAACAACTACGACATTGACCTATTCCGAGGCATCGTTGCAGCCGCTGCACGCCTTGCGGGTACCGAGGATCTGTCCAACCCGTCGCTGCGGGTTATTGCGGACCATATCCGTGCCTGCACCTTCCTCATTATCGACGGCGTGCTGCCCTCCAACGAGGGTCGTGGCTACGTGCTGCGGCGCATCATCCGTCGCGCCATCCGCCATGGACACAAGCTCGGCATCAATGGCCCGTTTTTCCATAAGCTCGTCGCAGCGCTGCGCGAGCAAATGGGCGAGGCCTACCCTGAATTGCAGCAGGGCGGCGAGCAAGCGGCTCGCGTGCTGCTCCAGGAGGAAGAGCGTTTCGCCGAAACGCTGAGCACCGGCATGGTGCTTCTCAATGCAGCGATCGACACGCTGGCTCGCAGCAGTGATTCGCGAGTGATCGACGGTGAGACGGTTTTCAAGCTCTACGACACGTACGGCTTTCCGGCAGACCTCACGGCCGACGTCGCTCGCGAGCGTGGGCTCGGCATCGATCAGGCGGGTTTCGAGGCAGCCATGGAAGCGCAGCGCGAACGCGCCCGCGCGGCCAGTCGCTTCGGCGTCGACCTGCGCGCTGGCGCGCAGCTTGATGTCGCGACCGAGTTTTGCGGCTATACCGGCACGGCGGGCGAATCGACCGTCATCGCGCTCCTGCGCGATGGCGAAAGCGTCGAGGCCTTGCGGTCGGGCGAGCGGGGCGAGGTGATCCTTGCGCGTACGCCCTTCTATGCCGAGTCGGGTGGTCAGGTGGGCGATGCCGGCGAGCTGCATGGTGCGGCTGGCCTGCGGTTCATCGTCGAGGACACCCAGAAGCGCGGCACGGCCGGCGCACATTCGCATATCGGGCGCCTCGCCGAGGGCGCTGGCGGGCTGAAGGTCGGCGATACGTTAGGCGCGCAAGTGGACACGGCCCTGCGCGCGGCGACGGCACTTAACCACTCGGCCACGCATTTGCTGCATGCGGCCCTGCGTGAAGTGCTGGGGGCGCACGTGCAGCAAAAAGGTTCGCGCGTTGCTCCCGATCGACTGCGCTTCGATTTCTCCCACTTCCAGCCGGTCACGGCGGAGGAGTTGCAGCGGATCGAGCGGCGGGTCAACGAGCAGATTCGGCGCAATGCAGCCGCCGAGACACGCGAGATGAGCTATGACGATGCGGTCGCGGCCGGCGCCACGGCTCTTTTTGGCGAGAAATACTCCTCGACTGTGCGAGTGCTGCGCATCGGTGAGTTTTCGATGGAGCTCTGCGGCGGTACCCATGTGACTCGCGCTGGCGACATTGGCGTGTTCAAGATCCTGAGCGAAGGCGGTGTGGCGAGCGGCGTGCGGCGCATCGAGGCGGTTACGGGCGCGGGCGCGATTGCCGAGATCGAATCGGGCGATGCCGTGGTGCGCGAGCTCGCTGGGTTGCTGCGCGGCACGCGCGACGATCTGGCCGCCAAGGTACGCGATGCGCTTGAGCGGATCCGTCAACTCGAGAAGGACAATCGGGGCCTGCGCGACAAGCTCGCCTCGGGGCAGAGCACAGATATTGCCTCCGAGGCGGTCGATGTCGACGGCGTGAAGGTTCTGGCGACCGTAGTCGATGGCGCCGACGCCGGCGCCCTGCGCACCGCCGTCGATGGGCTGAAAGACCGTCTGAAGGCCGCCATCATCGTGCTCGCCTCCACTTCGGCCGATGGCAAGGTCACGCTGGTGGCCGGGGTCACGGCCGCGGAGACCTCGCGTCTCAAGGCAG
>Ga0209358_10000067_pt1 | contig 91374 bp, 74 predicted proteins | sample LauGreFa1BDMLBSN_2_FD_187574 | JGI IMG/M metagenome (GOLD analysis project Ga0209358, IMG submission 187574) | Freshwater lake microbial communities from Lake Michigan, USA - Fa13.BD.MLB.SN (SPAdes) (version 2) | ecosystem: Environmental > Aquatic > Freshwater > Lake | place: Lake Michigan, USA... | reverse complement strand
AGCACCACCACCACTACCACCGAGCGCGCCTAAGGCACCTAAGGCGCCCAGGGCACCCCAGGGGAAGGAAGTATTGCCTAGAAAGCCACCGCCGGTTTTGGCAGCTTCGGTCGCTGGCACTTGGGTGCTAGCCCTGGCTTGGGGCGCTAGGCGATGTTTCACGTTACGTGAAACATCGCCTGGTAAGTCACTGCCAGCTGTGGCAGCCGCGGTCGCTGGCACGTTGGCGCTCGCCATGGCTTGGGGCGCTGCATTCGTATCTGCGCTACGTGCAATATCGACTAGGACGACACCGCCAGTTTTAGCAATTTCGGGCGCTGGCAAAGGGGCTGCAGCTATGGCTTGGGGCGCTGTGTTGGTGTCTGCGCTACTGGGAAGTGGCGATGCGGTTTCTGTGGTTTTTTCAAGGGCTGCAGGTTTGGCGCGCGCCTCATTGTCTACTGTGAGCTGCTGATGCAACTCTTCCATCAAACGTTGCAAGCGGGCTGTGGTGTCCAGAATGGATTTCTCGACTGCCGAGGCACTTGCGTCAGGCTGCGTAGGGGGTGGAGTGGAGGTGCTCTCCGTGCTATTGAGGTTACTAGTGGTATTGCTAGTGGTATTGGTCGTACTGTCGGTTTGGCTGCTTGAGTTGGATGTGCTTTGCGCAATCTCAAATGCACCCGCAAGATCGACCTGCCCAACGAGTTTCAGCAAGCGGTCAATGGTGATCTCGGAATCTTCGAAGCTGATTGGTGCCTCCGGCTGCGTCATGGCCAGCATGGCACCGTCTTTGAGCGTGATTTTTTTACCGTTCTTTAGAAGCAGTACAAAATCAGTGTCGGAAATTTTTACCGATGCAAGATCAGCTGCTTTAAAGCCGAGCATGAGCTTGTTTTGAACGAGTTTTTTACTTTTTTCCATGATGTATCTCTTTGCGTTAATGTTTCAATGTTTCAATGTTTCAATGTTTCAATGCTTAGGTAAGTCCGTCATCGCGAGGAGCGCAGCTACGCGGCGATCCATAAGCGCAAGCTTGGCAAGCCAAAGTGGGTCGCTTTGGCTTGCCGCATAGGTCGCTTTGTGCCCTCAGAGTTAAAGGCATAGTTCGCCTGGGACCCGGCCCACGTTTTCCGTGTGTCTAGGGTTTTTTCTTCGTAAATATCTTTGATATGGCTAAAGAAATGCCTTTTACGCTTGTCCGCGCACGCGCCAGTGCAGAATGCTTTTTGAGTAAGTCTTGGTAGAGCTTGCTCAGCGTGAATACTTGCGCATTCAGTTGTTGCGTGTGTGCGGCTAACTGCGCTAATTGGGTAGCGAGGTGCACTGAGATTTCTTGTGCTTGTTGCTTACTTGCGCTCTGGACTTGCAAGGTTTCCCGGTTGACTACTAATATCGAGGCCAATAACTCTTGCGTGGTTTTGTCCATTGCCGCACGTGCAGCTATAGCGTCAGCGTATTCGCTTTGCGACTGCAATAAGGTTTGTTGGACTGCTTGTTGCTTGTCCAATATGCCAGCCAGCAAACCTTGATTGGCTTGCAGTTCATCGGACACTGCCTTGAACTGATCTGCCTTGACGTTTTGCGCTTCGGCCTTTAGCAAGAATTGCTGAACCTCTTGTTGCTTCTCCAACATGCCAGCTAGTAGTTGCTGATTGGCTTGAAACTGACCTGAAAGCGCCTCAAACTGATCTGCCTTGACGTTTTGCGCTTCGGCCTTTAGCAAGAATTGCTGAACCTCTTGTTGCTTTTCCAACATGCCAGCTAGTAGTTGCTGATTGGCTTGAAACTGACCTGAAAGCGCCTCAAACTGATCTGCCTTGACGTTTTGCGCTTCGGCCTTTAGCAAGAATTGCTGAACCTCTTGTTGCTTCTCCAACATGCCAGCTAGTAGTTGCTGATTGGCTTGAAACTGCGCTGCGGTGGACTCGAAATGTTCTGCCGTGATGCTTTGGTCTTGCGCCCTCAGCAAGCTCTGCTGAACTTCCTGGTGTTTGTCCAGCATGCCCGTCAGCTTGAGCTGATTGCCTAGTAATTCGCGCGCAACACCAATGAAGCGCTCCGCCGTGACAGCCGTATTCGGGTTGGCACCTGTGTCCAATAGGTCTGCGGATGCGCTGGCAATTTCTTGCTCGCGTATGGCTTGACGTACGGCTAGCAAAATCTTGTTGCATACCTTTCTAACCGACATCAGCATCCATTCAAGCAGTAGCGAGCCCATCAGGCCGTACATGGAGGCCACGAAGGCTGTGCCCATGCCTTCCATAGGGCGTTTTAGCTTGCCCAACATTTGGCTAAATGATGATTGCCCTGAACCAGGTGCGTCCATCATGCTGGAGATGATTTCCGCCATTTCCTGCAAGCTTCCTAGCAAACCGATGAAGGTTCCCACCAGTCCCAAGCCGATTAAAGCACCGCTGATATAGGCCGGAAAATTCAAGCCCTGGTGTATAGCCTTATCGAATTCTTCGACTTCTTTTTCAAGAATTTCTTGCTGTATCTTCGGACTGCGCGTTTGGGAGGAGCCCAGTACAACCAGAAGCGGCGAAATACTGCGCAAGATAGGGCTGTCCTGCACTATGCCGGCAGCCCCAACTTGGTTGGAGGCAGACCAGGCCAATAAGGCATCGCGCTCAGCCAAGCAGCGTTGAAGCGCCAGCCCCAGTGCAATCAGACCCGTAACATAGCCCAAGCCAATGAGGTAGATGATTTGCGGGTGCGGCGACAGTTGGACGCTGTGTACGACTGCATCGCGAAATTCAAATAGGCCAAAAAAGATGATGACGCCAGCCGGTAAAAAGGTGGCGAGCCATGCGTTGATGCTAAACAAGTGTTTCATTCGGTAACAATTTTTGAGGGTGTGGGAGCAGGGGCCGCAGCCAGGTACACGAGTAATGTGTTTTTTTCACCTTCTCCGGGCAGCATGCGAATGTCAATTTGGCTGGCGGGTATGCCGTAATCCAGCAGTGCGTTGCGCACCGCCATCAAGCGCCGGAAAAGTAATTTGTTGGAGTTTTCAACCTGCTCTTTGTCAACTGCCCATACTCGGATTTGATCTTGCGACTTTGCAATTGCTGGCAAGGAGTTTTTGAGTTGCGCTCTAATCTGTTCGCCCAATTCTTCACTGTTGCTGATGAATTCCAGTGTCAGTACATTTTGAGTATTGATTTTTGCCTTAAGTCCTTCATGGAGATCTGTACCAGCGCTCTCTATAGCAGCCCCGGTGGTAAGCGTAATTTGGCTAAATGTGAGTTTGGCATCGTCCCTATCGATGGGTAATTTCAAGAGCGGGGGCGGGGGCGTGGCCGGTGGTGAAGCTTTGGCAACCTGAGCTGCGGCCTGTGCAGTGTCTGATGGGTCTTCGCCCGCACTTTTGACAGCCTGCTTAGCCAGCGCTAAGCCAAAGGCCAGGATGCAGAGCATGAACAGTACATTTAGCAATACGTTCATGATGGCATCGACAAAGCCGGGCCAATAGTCAACCTGATTTTGTTTCGAGTGCATAGCTTATTTATCAAAAAAAATGGTGAGCGCAACGCTTGACTTTTTCAAGGTCGAGCCACTGGCTGGTTCACCGTCGATAAAGGTCTCTATGTGCTCTGACTTAACACCCGATTGCAGCAACGCTTGCCTCACGGTGAGGTTACGCAGGTAGGCGTTTTTCAGGTCTTGTTTATCTGCGTGGTTTGATACGGAGTAGATATGCCAAACAGCATTTTTTTGATCCGTGTACGACTTCAATGATTGTTGTAAGTCAGCGGCCCATTGATTGCCGTTTTCGAAGTTTGCCGGGAATTGAATTTCAAAACGATGTCCCTGGGATCCGCCTATTTTTTGCTCGCTTAGCGCGCGTTTAAGTGAACTTACAGCGCTCTGTGTCTCCTCCTGTTCCGGGCCGATGTCGGAAACGATCTCCTTTTTGCAATGGGCAAAGTCCGGGCACTCTGTGACCACGCTGCCATCCTCTGAAATCAGGCCTTTTTCGAGCGCTTCTTGGATGATCGCAGTCGCCATGCCCACAATACCCAGAAGCAACAATAAGGCAACAAGCAAGCCAGCAATGCTAGCGACGTAGGCCTGCCAAATGTTGAAGCTGGATGCGTTGTTTTTTTGTGCCATTGTTTAAGTTGAGTTCTTTTACGGGTACGCGTTTTAATTTGGAAATCAAAATGATTTTGGTAATTATATAAAATTGAATTAACGTGCTGAATGCACATCCGTCTCGCATCCCATTGGATGCCACCGAAACAGGGAGGGCGACGCGAGCTACCCTGGGAGCCGGACCGGCGTTTTCGCTTCCAATTGGCCTGTGTCGGCAGGAATGCCGTAAATACTGCTAGCGTTCACCCAAGGACTGGCTGAGCGCCTTGGTAATCGGCTTGGTGAGGTAGCTCAGTACTGTGCGATCCTGGGCTTTTATTTCTACCGTCGCTGTGAGACCTGGGCGCAGTTGGATGGAGTCGGCCTTGTGGCCATGAAACTCTTTGCCAGTGATGTGCACGCGCACACGGTAGTAGCTGATAGGGCCTTGTTTGCTGTCTTCAGTCAGTACGTCGGGGCTGATGTAGCTGACCTCGCCGCGCATGGCACCGTAGATGGACGAGTCATAGGCATCTAACTTAATGCTTGTGGCTTGGCCTAGTGCGACAAACGCGATGTCGGAAGGGGTAATTTTGGCCTCGACGGTGTAGTTGTCGCCTGCGGGCATTAGCTCCATGACGGTTTCGCCAGCACGCACTACGCCGCCTAGGGTGTTGATGCGGATGTTGTTGACCACTGCGTCCATGGACGCTGTGAGATCGGTATGTTCTAGCACTTGGCGCCGGTCATTGAGTTGTTCGGTTTGGGTGCTGAGGTCTTCTTGCGCTTTGGTCATTTCGGCTTGCGCGTCTTGGAAGTATTTGTTGCGCTTGCCCGTTATTTGGGCTTTGATGTCGGCCACGCTGCGCTGTAGGCGCAGTAACTCGGCGCGGCTGACGTCACCCGAGGCTTCGAGCTGGGTATTGATGCGCAGTTCGTCTTCGGCCAAGCGTAGGATGCTTTCCAGCGAACTGATGTCGTCTTTGAATGCCGTTTGCCGCTTGTTGTACAGCTCGGTTTGGTTGCGCAGGTACTGCGGATAGCGCTGGAGGTCAGGCGCAAATACCAACGGTGTGTTGTATACCTCGGCTTGCAGGCGGGCCAGGGTGATGCGCAGGGCCGCGACTTTGGCGCTGCTGTCGGACACGGCGGCGCTAGCGCGCTCTTTTTGCAGGGTGACCAGCAATTGACCGGCCTTGACGCTTTCGCCTTCGTGGACATGCAGTTGGGTGAGTACGCCGCCGTCTGATGATTGGACCAGTTGGGTTCTGCCCTGTGCAATGATTTGGGCCTGGGCGCGGGTGACCTGGTCGATGCGCCCGTAATGGGCCCAGACCACCAGTGCCACCAGACCGACCATAAAGACCCAGAGGCTGTAGCGGGCCAGGCGGGGCGCAACGCCGAAGTCGGTAGTAGCAGGGTTTAGGGGCTTGGCTTCACTCATACAACGGGCTCCGAGGTGGTTAGTACGGCCAAAGCACCGGGTGCGGCCTCAGGTCTGGCCGCAGCTTGGGCGCTGGCGGCGGCGCTGGCATTGGCGTGGCGTTGTTGCATTTCGTGCAGCACAGCGTCGCGCGGACCGTCGAGCACGATGCTGCTTCCCGAGATGACGATGATGCGATTGACCAGCGGCAGCACGCTGGGTTTGTGGGTGACGATGAGCAGGGTTTTGCCTTGTTGCGCTTGTTGTGCCAGTACACCCAGGCAGCGGCGCTCTTGCTCGTCGTCCATGCTGGCGGTGGGTTCGTCAAGTAGCCACACCTTGGGGTTGCACAGCACCAGCCGTGTGAAGGCGACCAGTTGTTTTTGGCCGCCACTTAGGCCCTTGCCGCCTTCGGCGATGGACCGCTCCAGCCCCCGAGGGTGGCTGGCCACAAAGCGGTCCATGCCGGTTTGCTTCATCGCCTGCAGGATGTGCTCGTCGCCAGGGTCGGGCAGGCCGATAAGCAGGTTTTCCCGCAGGCTGCCCTGAAACAGTCGGTGGTCTTGTTGTAGGTAGCCGATGTGTTCGCTGATGACCTGGCGGTTGATGTGCGACATATCGAGCCGGTCCAGCAGCACACGCCCGGCGCCGGGTACGTACATGCCGCTGAGCAAGCGCAGCAAGGTGGACTTGCCCGCGCCGATGGGGCCGAGGATGGCGATGCGGTCTTGCGGCAAGATTTCGAGCGCGGGCACGACCAGGGCCGGCGGGTTGTCGCCATAGGCAAATTTGACATCCTCTAGGTTGAAATGGCCTTGCAACTGCGCAGGTGCCAGCGGGCTTTGGGTGCCGTGGTGGTCGGTTTTGAGTTGGTAGATGCGCTCTATGCCTTGTAGCGCGGCTTGGGCATGGGCATGTTGCACCATGAGCCCAGGTAGGGCCATGATCGGCGCCAAGATGCGCCCGCTCAGGATGGAGCTGGCGATCAGAGCGCCCATGGTCATTTGCCCTTGCATGACCAGTATCGCGCCTACTGCCACCAGCAATGCATAGCTGATTTGCTGGATGGTGGCCGATACGTAGCCCACGCTTTCAGTGGCCGAGCGCATCTTGAGGTCGTTTTGGATGGTCATGGCGTTGACGTTGATCCAGCGGGACAAAAACTTCCAGCCGCCCGAGCCGGCTTTGATGGTTTCTATGCCTTCGACGGCTTCTACCAGCAGACCGGTTTTCATGTTGGACATGGCCGCGCCCTCTTTGGCGCAGAGCATGATTTGCCGGCGTATGGACAGCCCCAGTGCCAGCGCCAGCAGTGAAAATACCAGGGGTACCGCTGCCACCCAGGGACTGGCGATGAGCATGATGACGAGCATAAAGACCAGTGCCAACGGCAGGTCAATCAGCGAGAACAAGGTGGTGGCAGTGTAGAAGGCGCGCACTTGCTCGTAGCCGCGCAGTTGGCCAGAGAGGCTGCCTACGGAGGGGGGCATCTGGTCTACGCGCAGTTGCAAAAGGCGCTGAAAGATCTCGCGCGATAAATGCTGGTCTAGACCCACGATGATGTGGTCCATAAGGTGCGAGCGGGCGAGCTTCATGGCCAGTTCGATGCCGATGCTGATGAGCACGCCCAAGCCCAAAATGAGAAGGGTGTATTCGCTGCGCACCGGTATGACCCGGTCATAGACTTGCATGGAGAACAAGGAAGTGGCCAAGGACAGCACGCCAATAAAGCCCGAGGCCACGCAGGCTTCGATCAGCACGGTGCTGTGCCGACGCAAACCCTGTCGCACACGGGCGACAAAACTGTCATCGACGTGGGCTGCACCCAGAAACGATAGGCCAAAGCCCAGCTGTACCGGCGCGACGATGCGCACCGAGGCACTGCGACTAGCGACCTGGACGTCACTGAGCTTGTGCGCACCTTGCGCAGTGGCAAACATCCACTGGCCCTGGGCATCGCGGTCGGACAGGATGCCCCAGCCTTGTTCGGCGGTGTGGCACAGCAGGGGGAGTTCGACACGGTCGGGTTGGTGGCGGATTTTGGGCCGAGGCAGGGACAGTTGGGCGCATATGCGCGGCAGGATGTCCAGCGGCTGCTCCGGGCCGTCCAGCAGCAAGCTGGCAGCGCGCAAATTGAGCAGGTCGAGGCTGCCGCCTTGCATTTGCGCCAGGCGCTGCATGGCCCAGAGAAAGTCGTGGTGTTCGAAGGGGCTAAGTGGGGTCATGGTGGCGGCATCCGATACGTGTTACTGCGGGTCTTTTCCGAGGCGGATTTGCAAGCGAACCATGGCTGCTGCCAGGGTCGCTTTGGCTTCGGCGCTGGCATACTGGCTTTGTCCCAGTTCGCGCACGGCGTTGAGCAGATCGAGCCAGGTTTTACGCCCGGCCTGGAACTGCCGTTGGTAGGAATCGAGCACTTTTTCGGCCCCTTTGACCGATTGTTCCAGCGACACCAGGCGGGTGCGGGCATTGGCAAATTCCTCGCGCTCGCTTTGAAAGGTTTGCAAGGTTTCGCGGTAACTGGCTTCTACACCTTGTTCAGTGCTGAGAAGACGGGTGCTCAAGGCCTGGGTTTCGACGACGTTGGCAAAGCCGGCACCTGGCGTGTAACGTAGCCCGATGAAGGCAGTGGGCGATGTATCCGAGTTGGTGGGCAGGGAGTTCAGGGGCTTGTACAAACGGGCAAATACCTGTGGAAAGGCCTCGGCTTTTTTACTCGCTACGCGGTGCTTTGCCTGGGTCACTTCGAGCCGGGCTTTGGCCACTTGCGGATGGGTGCGGGCCAGTTGCTCCCAGTCCGCTTGCGCCACAAAGCGCTCGAAGGCATTGGCCTCTTGCAGGCCGCTGGTATAGATAGGGGCATCTGGCTGCGCGGCTAAACCTTCCAGGCCAGAGAGTTGCTCTAGGCGGCGCAATGCCGTTTGCAGGGACGACTGGGCGGTGCTGCGTTCGACCTCGGTTTGCAGCAGGCGCGAATCGACGAGCTCCAGGTCGATGGCGGGCGAGGCTTCAGCCTGCACGCGGCGGCGCATTTGGGCCTGGTAGTTTTTGAGGCGCAGCAAGGTTTGTTCGGCCACCGCCAGGCGCTCGCGCGCACTGTTCATGGACTGCCAGGCCGAGGCAATTTGCAAAAACACGTCTTGCTGCTGTAAATAGACTTTGAGCAAGCTGATGTCGGCAGCCACTTGCGCGTCATGGATGCGGGCGGTGTTGCGTCCCGCGTCCCAGATGGTGACTTCGGCCTGTATCGCTTGGGTGGGGTAGGAGCGCAGGTTGCCGCTGTCGGATTCGATGGTGGCAGAGAGGCTGGGCCAGCGCAAGCGCTCGGCGGCCTGCACATCCTGTGCAGCCGCCCGCACTTCGGTACGCGCTGCGACTAGCATGGGGTAACTGGCAGCAGCGGCCTCCAGCACTTGGCGCAGGGTGAGCGCCGGGGCGCCCTGCACTGCTTCCCGTGACACAGGCATGAGCACATTGCGCGTCGCCGCGGGCATGGGCTCGGGCACGATGTCCAGCGGCACCAGTTCGGCCGCTACCTTGGCAGGTATCGACGGCACGCTGCCGCTTGGGGAGCGGGTGCCGAAGGCGTCTTGCGCTACCTTGCTTTGGGCCTGCACCGGTAGTGCAGGTATCCACAAGCCAGCACCACTGGCCAGGGCTTGCACCAGCAGCACTGCACCGGCGCGCAAGCGGTAGGGCGTAAACGCTTTCATTAGCTGCTGATGACCGAAGTGTTGCGGATGTACGTCTGCAATGTCTCCAAACTATCAAGCGCTGAGCCGGCAATGATTTGGTCGTAGACGGAGTACAAGCGTTTATCCAGTACCGTGGGAACAAACGCACTGTTGGTAAGGTTGCTTACGTCCAGTCCAAGGGACCCTAGTTGGGAAATCGTGATGCGGCCACCCGTCAAATCGTTGTATTTGTCGGTGTCGGCCAGCGCCGCGCCCTGTGTCGGTGTTTTGGCTTCCAGCAACTGGATGCGCGCCACCGTTGCGGCCAGGTCATTGAGCTCGGCCACGGTGTTGACCTGGTCCATGCTTTTGCGACCCACCACATCGCTGAGCAATTTGACGTAGGCGGTCGAGTTCAGCATGCCGACAATGGTGCTTTGGAAGATGGGCGAGCCATTGCCCAAGCCGATATTGACGTAGTCGACTTTAAGGGGGTCGTCACTGCTGAGGTCTATGTCTTTGTTCCCGTCAGCTTCCGTGAGTATGGCGTTGTAGGAGAGCACCATGGATTTGATTTCGGCGTCTTTCAGGCTTTGGTGCTGGTCGCCTGTCGGCCAGCTTTTGACCGCATCGTTGTAGGCAAACAGGTAGTTGCCGTTGGCGCTGATGGGATCTTTGAGGCTGCCACCTTGGGCTAATACGACGGCCTTGTAATCCTCCAGCGTTGGGGCGCTATTGATCAAGTCATTTGCGGCATAGTCATTAATGCGGTAGCTGCTGACGATGGCCTGGATTTTTTGCACCGAGTCCAGTGTGCTGCCATCGTTTGCTTTGTCTGCGCTATCCAGGCTGGCTTGGATGCCCGCTAAGTTGTTAACCGTGACCCCGGTAAGGCCCAGCAAGGCCAGGCCACTGACCCAGTCGCTGTCGCTGCTATAGCCCAAGTCGCTGCCGGTTTGCCCCTTACCCAATGCCAGCAGGTTCTCGGCGGCTTTTTCAAGCGCTTGCAGCTCGGTAGCGGTATCTACGGCGCTGGCGGCCGAGCGCCCCAGCGCGTCATTGACCAGGTCCAGCAATGCACTGTCAGCGTTGCTTAGCGGGCTATCCGTAGCGTTGGATTGCGTGATGCCCAGGCTGCTGTAGTCAGTCAGCTTGGGGTTGTTAGTGTCGTCAGGGACATAGTCTCCGGTGTGGCTGGTGGTGGTACCAGCTTTCTTGAGCACGCGGTAATAGGCATCCACCATGCTTTGAACTGCGGCTTTGGTCAGCCCGCTACCCGAGGCTTGTTTGTCTAGTGACGAATTCAGGGTAGTGAGTAAGGTGACGCCGGACGGCAGGCTCACGCTGTCCAGCGCCACACGGTTGGCATCGCTGGTATCGGCCAGATTTTTTTTAAAGGCCTTGATGCCCAGGTTGCTGTAATCGCTCAAGCCCGGGGCAGCCTGGGTTTTGGTGGCGGCGTTGTCATCGTTGTAGCTGCGCATCGCCTGCAGGCTCAGCACGGCCTGGACCTCTGCAAAAGTGTCGACCGCCTCGCCGTTTGCGAGGTTAGCGCTATTGCCAAGGCTGCTCAGGAGATTGGCCAGATCGGCGTTGATGCCGCTGACAAGGGTGCTGCTGATGGCACCGTTGGCACCGCTGCCTTTAAGTCCAAGCGCGCTTAAGTCGGCGGCGCTGACTTTGGCCCCGCTTTGGCCTGCCGCCAATTGCATCAGGTGCACGGCGCCGTCCGCCATGGCCTTGAGTTTGCTTACGTTATCGACCGCCGTAACCGGCAGTTCTTCCAGGGCGCTATTGAGCAATGCCAGTGTCTTGCCGCTGCTAGCCACGGTAATGCCGACATTGGCATAGTCGGTGGCGCTCGGTTGCGGATCGGAACCATCTTGCGCCGCACTGCCGTTGGCTTTGGCCAGGATGATGGCGTAACTTTTTTTCAAGTTATCAGCCAGTTTTTGCACCTCGGCGCTGGTGCCTAGCGCCGATTTATCTAAGCTGCTGACCAAGCGGTTGAGGGCGTCCAGCACATTGGCCTCGGTCACGTCGGAGCCCAATGTGGGCAGTGTGACACCTGCTGCGACGTAGGTGGCTTTGGTAGGTGGGGTGGTGTTGCTGCCAGCGACACCCCCGGATTTTGCGTAGTTTTTAACGAGGTCTAGGGCGGCAGACTGCGCGCTAGGGGTGGGCTCGGCCACGCTGCCGCCAGAGCCTGCCATAGCACCCAGTAAAAGCACCCCGGCACCCACGCCGGCCAGACCCCACGGGCTGTCAAAATGCTCAAGGTAGCTAAGTGCCGGGCTTTTCAGCGATACGACTGCGCTTTTGTCAGGTACCAGGCCCTCGCCCGCTTGCAGACGGGTGCCGCTTTGGTTAGTGGAGGTAAATTGGCTGGTGTCGTAAGCCATGGACTCCCCTGCCTGGCTCACACCTTGGAGTACAGCGCCAGTGGCTTGAAAGTAGCCTTGGATAACAATGTCGGGCATGTCCGAATCGCCCTCTGGCAGCGCAATGAGCAAGTCACCGCCCGCCTTTTTCATCTGCAATTTGGTCGGAGAGCTCAGGGTGAGAGCGTTCATCAGCTGGTAGCGTGTGCCGTCTGCCGCAGAGAGCACCAAGGACTGACCCTTGGCACCATCACCACTGCGCACCGGGCGAACCGCCTTGGTTTGCCCGGTATGAATCACCTTAACTATGAATTTTTCTTCCATGAGGCTACCTATTTTTGTGGAGGGGTTGGTGCAAAGCGCCGCGAGGGCATGGATGCGGGCCGTATGGGGCGGCGCGCCCTTAGAGGGGGTTGCTGGCTTCTCATTTTCCTGGCTATCGCTTATCACGGGAGAGCATCTTTTTTGCTGTCGATATTTGTATCAGTCACGCAATGATATGTGATTTTTATATTTTAAATTGAATTGCTTTTAAATATTACATTTTTTATTGTTAACTCATGAGAAATCAAGAAATTCGTACGGCTTTACATTTCGATGGATAGACCAGTTGTGGCTGCCCCGGCTTGTTTGCTCGCCGCTTTCCCCCGCTTTCCCCCGCTTTCCCCCCCGCCCCTTCACCCCCGCTGGGGTGAAGGGGAACTTGAATACCCAATTTGGTTTTCTTGGGCCGGATAGGGATGTTGGTGCGGGAACTTGCGGTGCGGGTTTGGTGGCCCAGCTTGGTGAACGTGGCGGTCGTAAATAACGGATTGAGGTTTGGCGCGGCTGCGGCTGCGGCGACCGGATCAGGGCGGGCGCTTGTCTGGGCGTAGCGAGACAGCCCGCTGCGCACGCCTTGTGCCCAAGGGGCTTGGGATTTCACGCTGCGTTGCAAGTTTCTTCATGGCCGGGGCGGCCGCCCTGCGCTAGAGTGCAGGCCATGAATGCCCCCCTAAACCTCGGCTCCCAAGACGCCATGGCCCGAGCCGCCTTGCAGGCGCAGGTGGTGCAGGCCCTGGGCCGCGATCTGCCGCAGCATGCTTTGCTGTACCAGGCCGAAGACACCACGCCTTACGAATGCGACGGCCTGACCGCCTACCGCCAGCGCCCGCTGGTGGTCGCCTTGCCCGAGACCGAGGCGCAAGTGCAAGCAGTGCTGCGCAGCTGCCATGCGCTGGGCGTGCCGGTGGTGGCGCGCGGGGCGGGCACGGGCTTGTCCGGCGGCGCGATGCCCCATGCCCAGGGAGTGACGCTGTCTTTGGCCAAGTTCAACAAAATACTAAAAGTAGACCCGCTGGCGCGTACCGCCCGGGTGCAATGCGGGGTGCGCAACTTGGCTATCAGCGAAGCGGCTGCGCCGCACGGCCTGTATTACGCGCCAGACCCGAGCAGCCAGATCGCCTGCACCATCGGCGGCAACGTGGCCGAAAACTCCGGCGGCGTGCATTGCCTGAAATACGGCCTGACGCTGCACAACGTGTTGCAGGTGCGTGGTTTTACCGCGCAAGGCGAGCCCATCACTTTTGGCAGCCAGGCGCTGGACGCGCCGGGCTACGATTTGCTCAGCCTGGCCGTGGGCAGCGAAGGCATGCTGGCCGTCACGCTGGAGGTGCTGGTCAAGCTGGTGCCCAAGCCGCAACTGGCGCGCTGCATCATGGCCAGCTTTGACGATGTGCGCAAAGCCGGGGACGCGGTGGCCGCCGTCATCGCCGCAGGCATTATCCCCGCGGGCCTGGAGATGATGGACAAGCCCATGACCGCTGCGGTAGAAGCCTTCGTGCACGCCGGGTATGACCTGAACGCCGCCGCCATCTTGCTGTGCGAGAGCGACGGCACGCCCGAAGAGGTGGAAGAAGAAATTGCCCGCATGAGCGCGGTGCTGAGTCGCCATGGCGCTACCGCCATTGCCGTGAGCCAAAGCGAGGCCGAGCGCCTGCGCTTTTGGAGTGGCCGCAAAAACGCCTTCCCTGCCAGCGGCCGCATCAGCCCGGACTACATGTGCATGGACAGCACCATCCCGCGCAAGCGCTTGGCCGATATCTTGCTGGCGATTGCCGAGATGGAAAAGAAGTACCAATTGCGCTGCGCCAATGTGTTCCACGCGGGCGACGGCAATTTGCACCCACTCATCTTGTTTGACGCGAACGATGCGGACCAATTGCGCCGCTGCGAGCTGTTTGGCGCCGATATTTTGGAGACCAGCGTCGCCATGGGCGGCACCGTCACCGGCGAGCACGGCGTGGGCGTAGAAAAACTCAACTCCATGTGCGTGCAGTTCAGCGCTGCCGAAAACGCGCAGATGTTTGCCGTTAAGCGCGCCTTTGACCCGCAAGGCCTGCTTAACCCCGGCAAGGTGATTCCCACCCTGCAACGCTGCGCCGAATACGGCAAAGAGCTGGTGCGCGGCGGCAAGCTCAAACACCCGGACTTGCCGCGTTTTTAAGTTTGCAAAAAGTCATGGATTGCCACGGCCTGCGGCCTTGTAATGACGGGTATGGGCAAATACAGACCTTCCTTAAGCATGGCCATCGCGGAGCATTTTGGATTCGCCTTGGCCCGGTGAAAGGGCGCGTTTCGCTAGGACAAAAGGCCTGCCAGAGTTGCTAGCTAGGATTGCGTGACAATTGCGCCTCGCAAGGCCTAGGTGCAGACCCTCAGGCCGCGTTGGACCCCGCGCTCGGATTTAACAAAAAGGAGACCCCACTGTGACCCATTTGCAAACCCTTTCCCCCCAGCTTCTAGACCGTCGTACCCTGTTGCAAGCGGTTGCCGCAGGCGCGGCAGGTCTGGCTTTCCCCGCCTGGTCGCAGGCGGCCTGGCCGGCCAAACCGGTGACCCTGGTCGTGCCCTTTCCCGCCGGTGGCGGTACCGACGCTTTTGCGCGCCCTATGTCGGCCCAGTTTGCGCGGCTTACCGAGAAGCAACTGATCATCGACAACAAAGGCGGTGCCGGTGGCACGCTGGGCGCCGGTGTCGCGGCCAAAGCAGCGCCTGACGGCTACACCTTGTTCATGGGTGCGGTACACCACACCATCGCGCCCAGCATGTACCCCAAGCTGGACTATGACTTAGAGCGCGACTTTGTGCCCCTCATCTTGGTGGCCGCCGTGCCACAGGTGCTGGTGGTCAACCCGAAAAAAGTGCCCGCTGCCAACTACGCGGAATTCTTGGCCTTTGTGCGCAAGAACCCCGGCAGGCTTAACTACGGCTCGGCCGGTGGCGGCACCTCGCACCACCTCGCTGGTGAATTGTTTAAATTGCAGACCAACACCTTTATTACCCACATCCCTTACCGGGGTGCGGGACCGGCCTTGCAAGACCTTATTGCCGGCAATGTGGACATGATGTTCGACGGTTTGGGCTCATCGGCGGCGCATATCAAGGGCGGGCGTATCAAGGCCTTGATGGTCTCAGGCACCAAGCGCAACCCGGCTTTCCCGGATGTACCTTGCTCCACCGAGCTGGGCCTGCCCGAGTACACCGTTAGCACCTGGTATGGCGTCTGGGCGCCCAAAGCCACACCGGCCGACATTCAGGCCCGTGCGATAGAAGAAATACGCCGCGCTTGCCAGACCGACGAAGCCAAACTCACCTGGTCCAACCAGGGCGCGGATTTCCCCAATCTGGCGGGTGCGCAGTTCGACGGTTTCATTAAAGGCGAACTGGCCAAGTGGTCCAAGGTGGTGAAGGCCTCAGGCGCCAAGCTCGACTAGGTTTTTTGTAGAGAGCAGTCGCGGCAAGCGGCTGCTCGGTTTGCGCCCGCATCGGGCTTCGCACGCGTTTACCCATGTCCCAACACAATCTTTTTTCCGTGCTGCGCGCAGGCTTCCCGCGCGAACTGGACCAAACGGCGGTACAGACCGAAACCGGCCTGCATTACTCTTGGCGCGACCTGGACCGCGCCACCGCCATGCTGGCTAATTTGTTGCAATCGCTGGGTTTGCCCGCAGGCAGCCGTATCGCCGCGCATGTGGATAAATCGGTGGAAGCCATGCTGCTCTACCTGGCAAGCTTGCGCGCGGGTTATGTGTATTTGCCGCTGAACGTGGCTTACCAAAGCGCTGAGTTGCAGTATTTTTTAGGCAATGCCGAACCAGCCGTTTTGGTCTGCAGCTCGCGCGACTTTGGCTGGGCCAGCAAGCTGGCTTTTCAGGCCGGCACGCAGTATGTGTTTACCCTGGACGACCAGCGCCAAGGCAGCTTGCTAGAGCGCGCTGCCCAGCACAGCGATGTACACACCATCGCGCCGCGCAATGCGGATGATTTGGCGGCCATGGTCTATACCAGCGGTACGACGGGCCGAAGCAAAGGCGCCATGCTCAGCCATGGCAATTTGCTCTCCAACGCACAAGTGCTAAAGGACTACTGGGGCTGGACGAAAAAAGGTGGCCCAGAGGGCCGTGGCGATGTGCTCATCCATTGCCTGCCTATCTTCCATGTACACGGCCTGTTTGTGGCCCTGCATGGTGCGCTGCTCAATGGCAGCAAAATGATTTGGATGGCGCGCTTTGATCCCAAGCAAGTGCTGGCCTATTTGCCGCAAGCCACGGTCTTTATGGGCGTGCCCACTTTGTATGTGCGCTTGCTCGGCGAAGCCGGGCTTACGCCGCAGGCTTGCGCGAACATGCGTTTGTTTGTGGCAGGCTCTGCGCCTTTGCTACTCGAGACTTTCCAGGACTGGACGACGCGCACCGGCCACACGATTTTGGAGCGCTACGGCATGAGCGAGACCGTGATGCTCAGCTCCAATCCCTATGCGCCCGATGCCCGCCACGGCGACCAGGCCGAGCGGCGCGGAGGGACGGTGGGTTTCCCGCTTCCCGGCGTGCAATTGCGCCTTAGTAGCGGCGAAGGCAAAGCCTGCGCCGTGGGCGAGGTGGGCAACATCGAAGTGCGCGGGCCCAATGTGTTTAGCGGCTACTGGCGCATGCCCGAAAAAACCGCTGAAGAATTCACGCAAGACGGCTACTTCAAAACCGGCGATGTGGGCATGGTCGATGCACGTGGCTATGTCAGCATCGTGGGCCGCAGCAAAGACCTGATCATCAGCGGCGGCTACAACGTCTACCCGGCAGAGATCGAGGGCTATATCAACGCCATGCCCGGCGTGGCCGAAAGCGCGCTGGTGGGCGTGCCGCACCCAGACTTTGGCGAAGTGGGCGTGGCCGTCGTCATTGCCAAAGCCGGCGCTGTGCCCGATGCCGATGCCATCCTGAAAGCGCTTAAAGCCAACTTGGCTAATTTCAAAATTCCTAAGCGCTGTTTTGTGCTTGCCGAACTGCCGCGCAATGCCATGGGCAAAGTGCAAAAAAACTTGCTGCGCCAGCAATACCAAAACCTGTTTACCGCATAAGCGGCCCCCCATGCGCCAAGCTATCCAAAACCTCGAAGAATCCAAAATCCGCGAAGTCGCCAACGCCGGCATGGGCCGCAGCGATGTGCTGGCTTTTTGGTTTGGCGAGAGCGACGAAGTCACCCCCGATTTCATCCGCCAGGCAGCTATCGAATCGCTGCTATCGGGTGAAACTTTTTACAGCCACAACCTGGGCCTACCCGCGCTGCGCGAAGCGGTGGCGCAGGCCATGGCCGCCAAGCACTCCGGTGCGCCGGGCAGCGCGCCGATTGGCCCCGAGCGCATCGCCATCACATCGGGTGGCGTCAACGCACTGATGTTGGCGGTGCAAGCGGTGGTCGATGCGGGCGACGAAGTGGTCGCCGTCACCCCGGTGTGGCCCAACCTGACGGCGCAGCCGCTGATCATGGGCGCGCGCGTGCGCACGGTGCCCTTGCGCCCGCAAGCCGGGGCCTGGACTTTGGATATGGATGCTTTGCTCGCCGCCATCACACCGGCGACCAAGCTGCTGATCGTCAACGCACCCAACAACCCCACTGGCTGGACTTTGAGCCGCGAAGAGCAGTCCGCCATCTTGGCCCATTGCCGCCGCACCGGCACTTGGATACTGGCCGACGAGGTGTATGAAAACCTGTATTTCGCGCCCTCGGCCAACGCTTGCGCACCTAGCTTTTTAGACATCGCCGAACCCGAAGACAAGCTCTTGGTGGCGCATAGTTTTTCTAAAAGTTATTTGATGACCGGCTGGCGTTTGGGCTGGCTGGTCATGCCGCCGTCTATGACAGGGGCCATGAGCAAATTGATTGAATTTAATACCTCGTGCGCCAGCGTGTTTACCCAGCGTGCGGCGCTGGTGGCTTTGCAGCGGCGCGATGAAGTCACGCCGCGCGTGGTGCGCCATTTGCAAGCCTGCCGCGACACGCTGGTGCCCGCGCTGCAAACCATCCCCGGTCTGCAAGTGGCCAGCCCGCTGGGCGGCATGTATGCGTTTTTCGAGCTGCCCGGCCACCCGGATTCCCTAGCCACCGCCAAGCGCTTGGTGGCCGAAGCCGGCTTGGGCTTGGCACCGGGCGCCGCCTTCGCGCCCGAGGCCGGTAGCTGGCTGCGCTGGTGCTTTGCGTCCAAAGACTTGGGCCGACTCACCCAAGGCGTGGAGCGGCTGCGGGGCTGGTTGGACACGGCCACGCCGCGTTAAGCGCAAGCCCGTCGCGTCGCTACCAGCTATCGACCATGCCGCCGCGCAAGGGGCGGGTTTGCCCGGCAGCCAGCGCGCGGCTGAGCCAGGCGCGGGTATCGGCGGGGTCGATCACGGCATCGATTTCCAGGCTCTCGGCCATGTGGATGGCGCTGCCGTTGTTCACCTGCTGGGCCAGTAGTTGCGCAAACAAGGCCTCACGCTGCGGGCCTTCAGGCTGGGCCTCTAATTCTTTTTTGAAACCCAAGCGCACTGCACCTTCCAGGCCCATGGCGCCGAATTCACCACTGGGCCAGGCGATGGTGCACAGCGGCGCATGAAAGCCGCCCGCCGCCATGGCCATAGCACCCAGGCCATAGCCTTTGCGCAGCACTACGCTCATGAAGGGCACGCGCAAATGCGCCGCCGCCACAAACATGCGGCTGACATGGCGCACTTGGGCGTGGGTTTCGATCTCTGGGCCGACCATAAAGCCGGGCGTGTCTACCAAGCTGAGTAGCGGCAGGCCGTGCGCATTGCACAGTTGCATAAAGCGCGCAGCTTTGTCGGCTGCGTCGGCGTCGATAGCGCCGCCCAAATGCAGCGGGTTGTTGGCGATGCAGCCCAGCGCGCGGCCTTCAATGCGCAAGAGCGCGGTGTGAATGCCCGCGCCAAAACCGGCGCGCAGCATCAGTACGCTGCCGGTATCGGCGATGCCTTCGATAGCGGCGCGGCTGTCGTAGACGCGCAAGCGGTTTTCGGGGACTAGATCACGCAGGCGCAGCGCGTCGGGGGCTTGCCCGTTGGTGGACGGGCTTACCGTGTTGAAAAAGCCCAGGTAGTGCTTAGCCGCTACCACCGCTTGCGCTTCGTCTTCTAACAAGATATCGATCACGCCGTTGGCATGCTGCACCGCGCTGGGGCCAATCGCCTCGGGCGGATACACGCCCAGGCCACCGCCTTCGACCATGGCCGGGCCACCCATGCCGATATTGCTGGCGCGTGTGGCGATGATGACATCGCAGCAACCCAGCAGCGCCGCGTTACCGGCAAAGCAGCGCCCGGTGGTGATGCCAATCACCGGTACCTGCCCGTTAAGCCGCGCAAAACTGGCAAAGGTGGCGACATGCAGGCCAGCCAGGATGGGCATGTCTACATCGCCCGGCCGCCCGCCGCCGCCTTCGGCAAACAAGATGACCGGTAGTTTGTTCTCCAGCGCGATGCCCAGCATGCGGTCGGTTTTCTGGTGGTTGCGCATGCCTTGGGTACCGGCGAGCACAGTGGCGTCGTAGGCCATGACGACGCAGGCCTGGCCCTTGACCGTGGCGGTGCCGCAAACCATACCGTCGCCGGGCGTGTTGCGCATCAAATCTTCAGCGCTGCGGCGCTTGCTTTGCGCTGCCACCGCCAGCGCGCCGTATTCGGAAAAGCTGTCGGCATCGATCAGGTCGGCGATGTTTTCACGCGCGCTGCGCAGCCCCAGCCCATGGCGCTTGGCCATGGCCTCGGGGCGGCTGGCGTCCAGGGTGAATGCGTGGCGCGCTTGCACCGCTGCTAGGTCGGTGCGGGTTTGTGCGAGCACAGCTTCGCGTATGTGGTTTGCTTGAGCCCCCAAGCTTGAAGATGCCGGTACGGCGCCGGAACCCGAGCGTGGCGCTGGCACCGCGCTTAGGTGCGCCTGCGCTAAGTCCAGCAGCGCCAGCACATCGCCCGCTTGTACGGTGTCGCCAGCCGCACAAAAAATTTCGCGCACCTGGCCTGCGCCCGGTGCGCAGATTTCGTGTTCCATTTTCATGGCTTCGAGCACCAGCAGCAACTGGCCTTGCTGCACCGCCTCGCCCGGCTTAACCAGCAGTTGAACAATATGGGCTTGTAGGGGGGAGTGCAGTTCGGTCATGGCCTGGGTCATCGTGCTGGAAATCGGTGGGGCATGGCGGCATGAGGGCCGGTTATGCTCGTGTGCAAAGGCGCCATCGTGGCGCCGCTTGGGCCGGATTGTCCGGTAGAAATGGTGTGTCGCGTGTCTCCTGCTGAACTGGTGCCTTTGGTTGAACTCACACGCGGCGGGCACAGTGAGTGTTTGCACTTTGGCGCGATAGCGGTGGTCAATAAGAATGGCGCGGTGCTGGCGCATGCGGGTAATCCGCAGTTTGTCAGCTTCACCCGCTCCACGCTCAAGGTCTTGCAGGCTTTGCCTTTGCTGCAAACCGGCGCGGCCAAAGCCTTGGGCCTATCGCAATCCGAATTGGCCTTGCTCTGTGCCAGCCACAACGGCGAGCCCATGCACGTGCAAACCGCCGAGTCGATTGTGGCCAAGGCCGGGCAAGACTACCGCGTGCTGCGCTGCGGCTGCCATGTGCCGGGCTTGTTCACCCTGCTGGACAAAGCGCCGCCCGAAGGTTTGGTGTATGACGAGCGCCACCACAATTGCAGTGGCAAGCACGCAGGCTTTGTGGCCTTGTGCGTGCAGGAGGGCTGGCCGGTTGCTGACTACACCGAACCTACGCATCCTCTGCAACAGGCCGTCCGCGCTGCCGTGGCACGCGCGGTGGGCATGCGCGAAGATGACATGCCCATGGGTATAGACGGCTGCTCCGCGCCCAATTACGCCATGCCCCTGGCTCGCCTAGCCCATGGCTATGCGCGCCTGGCCACTGGCGCTGCCGATACCGAGTTTGGCGACAGCTTTGCACTGCTGGGCGAGGCCATGACGGCGCACCCGGACTTGGTGAGCGGCACCGGCCGCAATGACCTAGCCTTTATGCGCGCCGGACGCGGCGACTGGATCAGCAAGATAGGCGCGGATGGCGTGCAAGTCATGGCCAGTAAAAGCCGGGGCGAGGCTTTTGCGATCAAGATCAGCGACGGTAACAAATCGGCTTTGTATGCGGCCACGGTGGCGGTGTTGGAGCAGCTGGGGTGGATGGATGAGTTGCAGGCTGCCGAGCTTGATAGCTGGCGCGGGGCTGAGATTTTGAGTGCACGGGGTGTGGTTGTGGGGGCGCGGAGGGCTTGCTTTGTTTTGCAAAGGCGGGCTTTTTCCCCCGCTTCCCCCCCGCCCCTTCACCCCCGCCGGGGTGAAGGGGAGCCTTGACAGCCAAGTTGGTTTTTTTGGGCCGGATGCGGGTGTTGGTGCGGGAGGCTGCGGTGCGGGTTTGTTTGCGCAGATTGGTGAACGATGCGGTCGTAGTCAATGGCTGGGGCTAGGCGCGGCTGCAATTACAGCTGCGGTCGCGGCAGCGGCCGCAACGGCGCGCGCGCCGCGAGTAGCGCAAGGAACCCCGCAGGGGCACGGCCTTTGGCTCGCCTTTCTTTTGCTTATCTTTTCTTTGGCGAAGCAAAGAAAAGTAAGGCCCGCGGCAGGCGCAAACCTTGCACTTAACTTAAGACTTGCGGATACCTAGCCCGCCGCTCTAAATCATCCAAATCCATATGGTTACGCATATATTGATTCGTCGCATCCACTAGCGGCTGGTGGTCCCAAGATGTGCGCTTGCCTTTGGCTAAAGCGCTGCCCACCAAGCGCCTGCGCCGTTGACTGGCCAGCACCTGCGCATGCAGCGCGGGTATGTCCCAGCGCGCTGCGACTTCTTGCATAAAGCCTTGCAGGGTGTCGGTATGCGCCGCATCACCTGCCAGGTTGTGCAGTTCCTGCGGGTCATCGGGCAAGTGATACAGCAGGCAGATATCGTCTTGGCTGTAGATAAATTTCCAGGGGCCGCGCCGGATCATGAAGAGCGGCGTCTTGCTGCCCTCGGCCATGTATTCGCCTATCACTTCGTCATGGCCGCCCGTGCTTTGTAAATGCGGCAACAAAGAGCGCCCGTCCACATGCAATTGTGCATCGACCGCACCACCGGCCAGGGCCACGAAAGTGGGCAACAGGTCGATGGTGGAAACACTATGGCTTACTTTGCGCGGCGCAAAGCGGGCGGGCGCGTGGATGATGAGGGGGACGCGTGCGGCCATCTCAAACCAGTGCATCTTGTACCAAAGCCCGCGCTCGCCCAGCATGTCGCCGTGGTCGCCCGAAAAGACCACGATGGTGTCCTCGGCTATGCCGCAGGCGTTCAAGGTTTTCAGCAATTCGCCGACTTTGCTGTCCACATAGGTGCAGGCGCCGAAGTAGGCGCGGCGGGCGCGTGCAATAGCCTCCGCGGCCAAAGGCTTGTCCCATAAATCCATCACTTTGAGCAGGCGTTGGGAGTGCGCGTCTTGCGCCTCTTGCGCGATCGTGTGGCTGGGCATAGGGATGTCTACGCCTTCGTACAAGTCCCAAAACTCGGCGGGGATGGTGTAGGGGTCGTGTGGGTGCGTCATGGACACCGTTAGGCAAAAAGGCTGGGCCGGTGTGTTGCGCACATGGTCATAGAGGTACTGGCGCGCTTTGAACACCACCTCCTCGTCAAAGTCCAGTTGGTTGGTGCGCACGCAGGGGCCTGCTTGCAGCACGGACGACATGTTGTGGTACCAGCTAGGCCGTGTTTCTAGTGCGTCCCAGTTCACGGTCCAGCCGTAATCGGCCGGGTAAATGTCGCTGGTCAGGCGTTCTTCGTAGCCGTGCAACGGGTCCGGCCCGCAAAAATGCATCTTGCCCGAAAGGGCAGTGTGGTAACCCAGATTGCGCAGGTAGTGCGCGTAAGTGGGAATGTCGGCCGCCAGGTCCGCCGCGTTGTCGTAGCCGCCAATCCGCGAGGGCAGTTGCCCGGTCACCAGGCTAAAGCGCGAGGGTGCGCACAAAGGGCTGTTGCAGTAGGCCGAGTCAAACACCACACCCTCGCGGGCCAGACGGCTCAGGTGCGGCATCTGGATGACCGAGGCCGGGTCGTGCAGCGGCAGCAAGGGCGCGGCCATCTGGTCGGTCATGATGAACAGGATATTGGGTTGCTTGGGCAAGGTGCGCATGGGGCGGTGGAGCTGGGCTGAAAAGCGCTGATGGTAGCTTGCGGGCCAGACCGATAGAGAAGCTTCGCAAAAGTCCAAATCCGTCATTGCGAGCGAAGCGAAGCAATCCATTTGGGCTAGCCAAGTGTCCATTGTCTGATCTAGCGCAACCATAGCGCGGCCCTTGGCGCTTAGGCTCGGCCCTGCTTACTAAAGGACAGCACCATGAAAATACTCGTCGCCGTTGACGGCTCCCCCAGCGCTTTGCGTGCCACCGAATACGCGGCCCAATTGGTGGCGGCGGTGCGTGCCAAGTCCAAGATCACGCTGATTTCGGTGCATGACGACACGGGCTTCAAACACATGAAGAAGTTCACGCCCAAAGGCGCACTGGCCGACTATTTGCGCGAGCTGAGTGACAAAGACTTGCAGGCAGCCCGCAAGTTGCTGGACAAGGCCGAGGTGGCGCATGACATGATTATCAAAACCGGGCATGTAGCCACCGAAATCATTCAAGCGGCTAAGACGGGCAAATATGACTTGGTCGTGCTAGGTGCCAAAGGGCGCTCTGCTTTTGGCGACCTTTTGCTGGGCTCGGTGTCGCAGCGCGTGGCCAGCGCTAGCAAGTTACCGGTCACGCTGATTAAGTAAGCGCTAGCCGCAATGACTGCGCAGGTGCCGGAGCGACCGGCCAATAACGCGCTGGGCTTGTGGGCGCTGCTGCGGCGCTTGCGGCCTATCAATATCATTACCGGGCCCTTGATTTACGGCATGGTGGTGCCGCTGGTTTTTTTGGACCTGTCGGTATGGGTGTACCAGTACGTTTGTTTTCCGATTTATAAACTGCCGCGCATAGTGCGCGCGCAGTTCAATGCCTTTGACCGGCAGGAACTGCGTTACCTAGACTGGGTGTCCAAAGCGCACTGCAGCTATTGCGCTTACGCCATGGGCGTAGCGACTTTTTCCTCTGCGGTCATCCAGGCGACCGAAGCCTATTTTTGTCCGATCAAGCACCAGCACAAACAGCAAGCGCTAGTAGCCAGCGTGGTGCCTTATGTCGAATTTGAAGAGCCTGAAGGTTTTGACTTTGATGCCAAGCTCGAAACACTGCGGCAGTTGCAGACGGGTGCGTATTCCAACCCTCCATCTGCGCGGCTTTGAAGCCATGTGCTTGAAAGCTTGACCCACATCAATCGCGATAAGGGTTAGCGCCCTAGTATGAAGCTATTCCCGGCGTTGCCTACGAAGCGTGATGGCTTCGCGACGCAGGAACGGTTTTACTCTGGAGAGTCAGCATGCAAATCGGCAAAGAAAAGCTCATGTGGATGTACGAAAAAATGGTCGAGATCCGCTACTACGAAGAGACCATGGCGGCGGTGTATATGGAGGGCAAGTTACCGCCTGCGATTCAAAAAGGTTTGGCCTTTGACATCGGTGGTGGGCCGGTACCGGGCGAGATGCATTTGGCCGCTGGACAGGAGCCGGTAGCCGTGGGCGTCTGCGCGCATTTGAGTGACGATGACACGGTGGTGGGCACGCATAGGCCGCACCATTTTGCGATTGCCAAAGGCGTGCCGCTGGATGCGATGACGGCTGAAATGTTTGGCAAGGTGACCGACCGCGCAGCGGGCTACGGCATACCCGGCATCCGCGTGGCGGACAACGACGCGGTGGCGGTGTTTGAAGCCATGGCCCCAGCGATCGCGCGTGCCAGGCGCGGTGACGGCCCCTCGCTTATTGAAGTGCGTACCGACCGCTATTTCGGGCATTTCCAAGGCGACCCGGAAAGCTACCGACCCCAAGACGAAGTGGCCCACCTGCGCGCGCGCGACCCGATTGGCTTGTTGTCCAAGCTGCTGAAAGAGCGCAGCTTGATGAGCCCCGAGGAGGAAGCCGCGGTGGTGGAAAAAGCACAGCAGCGCGTGACGCGTGCATTTGCTTTCGCTGCCAACAGCGCATACCCCAATGCACAGGACGCGCTGGCCGATGTCTTTGTGCAAGACCACGCATCCACGAGGGCATTAGTATGAAAACAGAACGTATATTGACCATGGCGCAAGCCATTTCGGAAGCCATCGCGCAAGAAATGACGCGCGACGAAGCGGTGTTTGTGATGGGCGAGGACATCGGTAGCTATGGCGGCATCTTTGGCGCGACCGGCGGCTTGCTGGACAAGTTTGGGCCACAGCGCGTCATGGATACGCCTATCTCGGAAACCGCCTTCATTGGCGCGGCCACGGGTGCGGCTGCGGCGGGTTTGCGGCCTATCGTCGAACTGATGTTTGTGGACTTCTTTGGCGTGTGCATGGACCAGATTTACAACCATCTGGCCAAGAACACCTATATGTCCGGCGGCCATGTGAAATTACCGGTGGTGCTGACCACGGCCATCGGCGGCGGCTACGGCGACGCCGCCCAGCACTCCCAATGCCTGTATTCCACCTTTGCCCACATGCCGGGCATCAAGGTGGTGGTGCCATCGAACGCCTACGACGCCAAAGGGCTGATGACGGCGGCGATTCGCGATGACAACCCGGTCATGTTTATGTACCACAAAGGCATCATGGGCCTGCCTTGGATGTCGTATCTGGAAGGCAGCAGCAACGCCGTACCTGAGGAGGCTTACACCATCCCACTAGGCCGAGCCAAGGTGATGCGTGAGGGCGCGGACCTGACCATCGTGAGCCTGAGCCAAATGGTGCAAAAAGCCATGCTCGCTGCCCACGAACTGCAAGGCCAAAGCATCCATGCCGAAGTAATCGACTTGCGCACCCTGGTGCCTTTGGACAAAGAAGCCATTCTCAAATCGGTGCGCAAAACCGGGCGCTTGCTGATTGCCGATGAAGACTACCTGGGCTTTGGCCTGAGCGGCGAGATTGCGGCGCTGATCGCCGAGAACCTGGACACCGTGTCGCTCAAGGCGCCGGTGATGCGCCTGGCGGTGCCCAATGTGCCGATTCCCTATAGCCGTCCTTTAGAACAGTTTGTGATTCCGCAAGTGGCCGACATCGTGCAGGCCGCCCAGGCTTTACTGGTGGGCAAGCTGGCCAGGGCGGTGGCCGCATGATGGACATCCAATTACCTGCTTCGGTGTGGACTGGCGGGCAGGAGGAAGCCCATGCGCTGCTGGACAAATGGCTGGTGGCGCCCGGCGTGCCGGTGCGCAAGGGGCAGGTACTGGCGACCGTGGTGCTAGTCAAAGCCGCTATCGACGTGGAAGCGCCAGAGGACGGGCATATCACCACGATAGCCGTGCAGGACGGCGAGAGCTTTGGCGCGGGGACGGTGCTGGCGTACTTTGAAGCTGCATGAGGCTTGCGTTAGCGAGGTTTGCGTTAGCGAGGTTTGCGCCATGGCCTTGAAGATGCGGGCGCTGGGCTGGTGGGTCGCAGGTTTATCCGCATTTGGTGTGCTGGCCTATTTTGGCTACGCCCAATGGCTGGGTCCGCAAATCAGCTTGGAGCCGGTGGTGCAAAGCACTTTGGTGCACACCATCGTGGCCAGTGGGCGCGTGGAGACGGCGCACCGCATTAACCTGGGCGCGCAAATTACCGGCACGGTACGCGCGGTTTTGGTGGCAGAAGGCCAGGCGGTCAAGCGCGGGCAATTGTTGCTGGAGATGGATGGCAGTGAGTTGCAAGCGAATCTGGCACAGGCCACCGCTGCCGAGCAATTGGCGGCTAGCAATATGCGTTTGCTCTCCGAGCTGAAACAACCGCTGGCCGACCAAGCCCTAGCGCAGGCGCAGCTCCATCTGCGCGGTGCGCAGCGCACGGCGGCGCGGGCACAAGAGTTGTACGCCCAAGGCTTTTATGGCGCAGCTGCCACCGAAGAGGCGCAGCGCACTTTAGACCTGGCGCACACCCAGGTCACTATCGCAGCGCAACAATGGTCCAGCCTGCAGTCTCTGGGCGCAGAAACCGCCAGTACCAAAGCCGGTTTGCGCCAGGCGCAAGCGGCATCCCAAACCGCGCAGGCACGCTTGCGTTACAGCCGCATCAGCGCGCCGGTTGATGGCATCGTCATAGCCCGCAATGTGGAGGCTGGCGATGGTGTGCAACCGGGCAAAGTGCTGCTGGTGCTGTCGCCGCAAGGCGCCATGCAACTGGTGCTGCAAATCGACGAAAAAAACCTCAAGTGGTTGCACGCGGGACAAAACGCTTGGGCCTCGGCCGATGCCTTTGCTGAACAAAAATTTGCGGCGCGCGTGGCCTTTATCAACCCGGCGGTGGACCCGCAGCGCGGCGCTATCGAAGTGCGTCTGGACCTTACCGAAGCGGTGGCGCAGTTGCGCCAGGACATGACGGTGTCGGTCGCCATTGAAGTGGCGCGCAAGCCGCAGGCCCTGCATATACCTTTGACTGCTGTGCACGATGCGAATCAGGCAACACCCTGGGTTTTGGTGTGGCGCGAAGGCCGTGCGCTGCGCCAGCCGGTAGTGCTCGGGCTGCAAGCCCAAGGCCGGGTGGAAGTCGTGTCTGGCTTGCGGGCCGGTGATCGCTTGGTACCGGTGGCGCAAAGTTCCGTACACGAGGGAGATCGCATACGGCAGGCCCCGCCATGAAGCAAAGTGCCTGGCTGCCTTTCGAGGTGCTGGTGGCCTGGCGCTTTTTGCGCGAGGGGCGGATTCAGACTTTGTTTATCGTGGTGGGTATTGCCATTGGCGTGGCGGTGATTATTTTTATGTCGGCGCTGCTCAATGGCTTACAGGCCAATTTTGTGAACCGGGTGCTGACCGGGCAGGCGCATATCCAGGTGCTGGAGTCTAAAGAGCGGGCACGTGCTCAGGGGGTGGGGCCCGGCGCTTTAGAAATGGCGAATATGCAAATTCCCTTGCAGCGCGTCAAGGGCATAGACCAATGGCAAAGCCTGGTACTGCAATTGCAGGCCATGCCAGAAGTCAAGGTGGTTTCGCCTGCGGTGTTGGGCGCGGCGCTGGTGACGCGCAGCGAGGCTAGCCGCTCGGTGTCGGTGGTCGGCATGCTGCCGGATTTGTACTACCGGATCATCGCCGTGCCCGACAAGAGGGTGCAGGGCACTTCCTACATCGGCAGCGATAGTTTGCTGATAGGCACGGAACTGGCGGCCGACCTGGGCGTGGTGCCGGGTGACCCACTGCGCATTGCCACGGTCGGCGGCACGGTCTTGACGCTCAAGTTGGCCGGCATTTTTGACCTGGGCAACAAGGGCACCAACAGCCGCAATGTGTTAATGGCCATGCGCACTGCACAAAGCCTGTTCGGCCTGGCCGGTGGCGCCTCTATCCTGGACCTGACCTTGCATGATATTTACGCCGCCGAAAGCGTGGCGCAACAAATCCAAAGCCATACCGGTTTGCAGGCCGATAGCTGGATCAAAACCAACGAGCAGTTTTTTACTGCCGTGCGGGCACAGACCACGGCCAATACCGCCATCCGCTTTTTTGTGGCCTTGTCGGTGGGCTTTGGCATTGCCAGTGTGCTGGTGGTTTCGGTGGTGCAGCGTTCGCGCGAGATTGGTATCTTGCGTGCCATGGGTGTGCGCCGGGCGCAGGTGATGCGGGTGTTTTTACTGCAAGGCGGCTTGCTGGGCTTGGCCGGTGCCTTGGTCGGCGCGCTGATTGGCGCGCTGGCCATGGTGCTGTGGCAGCGCTTTATGCGCAACGCCGATGGCAGCATCATGTTTGCGATGGTCATGGATAGCGCGCTGTTTGTGCAAGCGTTGGCGCTGGCCAGCTTGACCGGCTTGCTGTCGGCCCTGGCCCCGGCGCTGCGCGCTGCGCGTTTAGACCCGGTGGTGGCGATCCGTGCCTGAACTATCCATAGCTCTGGCCAAAGCCGCACCGGTGCTAGAGCTTGCCGGCATACGCAAATCTTTTAACGTGGGTGCCGACAATGAAATCGAAGTCTTGTACGGCATCGACTTCTGTCTGTATCCCGGCGATTTTTGTGCCGTGGTTGGCCCCTCGGGCTCGGGCAAAAGCACACTGCTCAATACCGTAGGCCTCTTGGATAGGCCTAGCAGCGGCAGCCTGCGTATCACGGGCCTGGAGACCACGCAACTGAGCGACGCGCAACGGACGCATTTGCGTGGGCACAGCATCGGCTTTGTGTTTCAGTACCACCATTTGCTCAGCGCCTTTAGCGCCTTGGAAAATGTGATGATGCCCATGTACGCAGCCCAAGGTTTGATGGATGCCAGCATGCGCGCGCGGGCCGCGCAATTGCTCGATAGCGTGGGCATGCGCCCCTGGCTGGACGCACCGGCCAACCGCCTATCGGGCGGTCAACAACAACGCGTGGCCGTGGCCCGCGCGCTAGCCATGCAACCGGCGCTGATATTGGCCGACGAGCCCACCGGCAATCTGGACTCCAAAAGCGCCGACGGCGTTTTCGCCTTGCTGCGCAGCGTGTGCAAAGAGCATGCAACCGCTGTTTTGTTTGTGACGCATAACCCGCAGCTGTCAGCGCGCTGCGATAGGACGATTGAAGTGATCGATGGCCGTTTGGGGTAGCTTGCCGTTACAGTCACCCCATGCCTTTCTCCGAATTGACGGCCTTGCTGCTCTTGTCCACCGTCACCAGCTTCACCCCCGGTCCCAATACCACGGTATCCACTGCGATGGCCGCCAATTTCGGGCTGCGCCGGGCCATGCAATTTGTCTGTGCGGTGCCTATCGGCTGGGGGCTATTGTTCAGCCTGTGCGCCGCCGGTTTGGGCGCAGTAGTGTTGGCGGTACCTATGCTGCGCCTGGCTATTCAAGGCCTGGGCATGGCCTATTTGCTGTGGCTGGCCTTCAAACTGGCGAACACCAAAAGCCTGGCGCAGGCCGATGTGGCGGCCTTAAACGTGGGCTTTCGCCAGGGTGTGCTCTTGCAGTTTGTGAACATCAAGGCCTGGATGCTGGCGCTCACCGTGGTGGGCGGCTGGCTGGCCGGGCGCGAGGATGTGCTGGAGCGCTTTGCCCTGATCCTGCCTTTGATGGTCGCCTTTGGTTTTGTGAGTAATTTGTTTTATGCCGTGCTCGGCTCCTTCGCGCGGCAATGGCTGAGCGGCCCGGTGCGCGAGGGTCTGCACACCGGTTTGCGCTTGCAATGGTTTAACCGCCTCATGGCCGTTTTGTTGGTGCTGACGGCAATCTGGATGGCACGCGTATGAACCAGCGCGAGCAAAGCCTGGGCATGTGGTTGGGTTTCTTGGCGGTTGTGGTGTTTGCCGTCACGCTGCCCATGACGCGCCTGGCTACCGGCACCGCCGAAGACCCGCAACTTTCCGCGTGGTTTATTACTTTTGGCCGCGCCGCGCTGGCCGGTGCCTTGTCGATCGCGTTTTTGCTGATTACCCGTTCACCCTGGCCCACGCCAGCGCAGCGCAAGCCTTTGTTTTTTGCGCTGCTGGGCAATGTCATTGGCTTTCCGCTGCTGCTGGGTTTTGCCCTGCGCCATGTCACTTCCGGCCACGCGGCGGTGTTTACCGCTTTGCTACCGCTGGCGACGGCGGCCATGTCGGCTTGGGTCTTGCACTTGCGCGCGCGCTTGGCATTTTGGGTGTGTGCGGTGCTCGGCGCTTCGCTGGTGCTGGTGTTTTCTTTGTTGCGCGCTTACCAGCAAGGCACGGGTTTTGTGCCCGAGTGGGCGGACTTGCTGCTGCTGGGCGCGGTGCTTTCGGCCGCAGTGGGCTATGTCTATGGCGCGCAGGTGACGCCCTCGCTGGGCGCAGAGCGGGTGATTTGTTGGGTCTGCGTCATGGCTTTGCCATTGACCGTGCCCGGCGCCTTGTGGAACTGGCCGCAGCAGCCGATTCACACCAGCTCCTGGCTGGCGCTGGGCTATGTGGGCGTATTTTCTATGTGGGCCGGGTTTTTTGCCTGGTTCCGGGGCTTGGCCATGGGCGGGCCTTTGCGGGTTAGCCAATTGCAGTTGTTGCAACCCTTTCTCTCGATTTTGGTGGCTGTGCCTTTGCTGGGCGAGTCGCTGGAAGTGATGACGCTGGGCTTTGCGCTGGCCGTGGTAGCGGTGGTATTTGCGGGTAAGCGTTTTTCTATGCCGGTAGCGCCTGCTGTGCCCACAGGCGCAGAGGCAATTGCAGAAGCAAAAGTAAACGCTGATCGGGAGAAGGCCGATTGACGCCAGAGCAATGGTGGGGCGCGGCCTTGTTTATGCTGGTCAGCTCTATCACCCCCGGCCCGAATAACACCATGCTCATGGCTTCGGGCGTGCATTTTGGCTACCGGCGTACGCTGGCGCACCTGATGGGTGTGCAACTGGGCTTTGGCTTCATGCTCATCGCCGTGGGCCTGGGCCTGCACGCGGTGTTATCGCAGTTTCCGGCCTTTTATGACGTGGTGCGTTTTGCGGGCGGGGCTTACATGGTGTGGATGGCCTGGAGTTTGGCCAGTGCCAGGCCCCATGTTCAGGAGCACGCGGCGATGGAGCAAAGTTCACCAAACGAGCCGCAACCTTTGGGCTTTTGGGGCGCGGTCTTGTTTCAATGGGTCAACCCCAAAGCCTGGGTGATGGCCGTCACTATCATGAGCGCCTATGTGCCGCCTGGCGCTGGTCTGCTGCAAATTGCGCCGCTGGGCCTGATGTTTGCGGTGCTGGGTTTTCCTTGTTCGTCGGTGTGGGTGGGCTTTGGCAGCGCGCTGCGCAGCTATTTGCAAGACCCGTTTCGTATGCGGGTGTTTAACTGCAGCATGGCTGCGGCTTTACTGGCATCGCTGTACCCGATGTTGACGGGTTGAGTTGGCCTTAAGGCTAGGTAGTGCCTCGCCGATAATCTTTGCGGTGGCTGGGCCTGACCCCAGCGCTTTATTTTGGTGTCCGCATGAACATCCCCGTTTCCAAACCGCGAGGCCGTCCGCCCAAGTTGCAAGCCGGGGGAGACGCGCCGGCTGCCGATGACCGCTATCGCGCGCCGGCTTTGGACAAAGGTCTGGATATTTTGGAGTTGCTGGCCACCCAAGCCCATGGCCTGACGCGCGCCGAGATCGTCAAGGAAATGGACCGTAGCCCCAATGAGATTTACCGCATGCTCGAACGCCTGGTGGCGCGCCAGTATGTGATGCGCAATGCCGGTGGCGACCGCTATGCCTTAAGCCTTAAGCTCTTTGCCATGGCGCATATGCATCCGCCGCTCAACCGCTTGGTAAACCAGGCTTTGCCGGTGATGGATGAGTTCACCCGCCGCGCCGAGCAGTCCTGCCATATGGGCGTGTATGACCGGGGCAATGTGCTGATCGCCGCGCAGATCAACAGCCCGCGCGGCTGGAGTTTTGCGGTGCAGCGCGGTGCCCGCGTGGGATTGCTCGATACCGCCTCGGGCCATGTGCTGCTGGCCTATGCCGACCCGGCAGGCTTAGAACGCATGCTGGCCGAGCACCAGCCCATCGAGGGCGAGGTGCCGACTACGCGCAGCGAGTTGGAAAAAGCCATTGCCCGCATTCGCACGCAAGGCCTGGTGCAGCGCGACAGCGCACAGACTTTTGGTGTGGTGGATATTTCGGTGCCGGTGCTTGGCCCGGACCATACTGCACTGGCCGCACTGACCTGCCCTTATATGCGCCGCATAGACCGCCACCTAGGCCCGGACCTGGCCAGCGTGCAAGACTATTTGCGCCAAGCCGCGCAGGCTTTGTCGTTCCAGGCAGCTTAGCGCAGCGCCCGGTCTAAATGCGTGTAGCCGCCATCGACAAACACCCATTGGCCGGTGGTGTGGCTCGATTGGGCCGATAGCAAAAACACCACCATGGCGGCGATTTCTTCGGAAGTAGTCATGCGCTTGCCCAGTGGGATTTGGTCGGTGATGGCGGCGAGTTTTTTATCTGGCTCGTCAAAGCTGCTGATCCAGCGTTGGTACAAAGGCGTCATGACTTCGGCTGGAATCACTGCATTGACGCGCACGCCATCTTCGCGCAGCGCAGCGGCCCATTCGCGTGTGAGCGATAGTTGCGCGCCTTTGGAGGCGCAGTAGCCGCTGGTATTGCCCTGACCGGTGATCGCGGTCTTGGACGAAATATTGACGATAGCGCCCCGGCTGGCTTTGAGGTGCGGCACGGTGTAGTGCGCCATCACGTAGTAGTGAATCAGGTTGCGCTCTAGTGAGCCGATAAAGGCTTCGCGCCCCGCGTCCAGGCCGATGTTGTCGTTGATGCCGGCGTTGTTTACCAGGCCATCGATGCGGCCAAAACGCGCCGCAGTGTCGGCCACCGCCAGCTTGCAGGCCGCATCGTCAGCTAACTCGATTTGGTGAAACACCGCCTGGCTTTGCAGGCTGCGCAATTGCGCTTCAAAGGCGGGTGTCATCGGACTTTTGCCCAGCACCACGGGAATAGCGCCTTCTTGCGCCAGCGCCAGTGAAATCGCCGCGCCAATGCCGCTGGCCCCACCGGTGACGAGGATGACTTTGTCGTGCAGTTGCAAATCCATGGTGCGGGTATCCGATCGTTTTTTAACGTATTACAGCGGGCACTTGCAAGCCATAGGCACGCACCGCATTGCCTTGCCAAAAGGCTTGTTGCTCAGTGCTGCTTAAACGCGCATCGGCCCATTGTTGTGCCAGCGCGGCCACCGTAGCGTAAGGCGCGGCCAGTTGGCAGACCGGCCAGTCTGAGCCAAACATCAGGCGCTCTGCGCCAAAGCAGTCCAGCGCATGGTCAAAGCATTGCGCGATAGCGCGGCGGTCGTGGGCACTCAGGCCCGTGCCTTGCGCCCATGCGGTTTCGGTAACCAGGCCCGAGAGCTTGCACATCAGGTGCGGCAGCTTGGCCAAGGTGTGGACTTGGCCGCGCCAGGCGCGGGTTTTTTCTTCGTGTTCTGGGCTGCTTTTTAAGTCCGGTTTGGCCACATGGTCTAGCACCAGCCAATGCTGGTCGTGGCGCGCGCAAAACTCCAAGGCGGTAGGAAGTTGGTGCGCAAACACCAGCACGTCATAACTAAGTTGACGCGCTTGCAGCACGCCTACGCCCCGGTTAAACGCCGCGTCGCCCAAGAGGCCAGCGACATCGGGCTCGTCCTGCACGATATGCCTAAAACCGCGTAAGAGCGGCTCGCCCTGCCAGCGCGCTAATTGCGCGTCTAGCTGCGGCGAACGTAAATCAGTCCAGCCCACCACGCCTAGCACCTGCGCGTTCTCGCGCGCCAGTTGCAGCAAATCATCGGTCTCACGCTCCATGCTGCGCGCCTGCACCGCGATGCTGTGCGTAAGCCCTGCGGCCTGCATAGCAAGCGCGCTATCAGGGGGCAGCAGGTCGCGCTGCAAGGCCGGCATGGCCTCGCTAATCCAGGGAAAGTCTTCCCCTTGGTAGCGCCAATAGTGCTGGTGGCTGTCTATCTTCATGGCGGGCAGGTTCAGGCTGGTTTGAACTGGTAGTCCACCAACGAGGTGGCTTTCATTTCAATCGAAAAACCCGGTGCTTGCGGCGGCATATAGGCCGCGTTGTGGATGACGCACGGATCGACAAAATGCTCGTGCAAATGGTCCACGTATTCAATCACCCGGCCTTCGCGCGTACCGGCGATGCACAGGTAGTCGATCATGGAGGCATGCTGCACGTATTCGCACAAGCCGACGCCCCCGGCATGCGGGCAGACGGGCAATTTATATTTAGCGGCCATCAGCAGCACTGCCAGTAATTCATTGAGCCCGCCCAAGCGGCAGGCATCGACCTGCACCACGTCGATAGCGCCGCGCATGATCAGTTGCTTAAAGATGATGCGGTTTTGGCACATCTCACCCGTCGCAACTTTCACCGGGTGCACGCCTTCGCGGATGGCGCGGTGGCCTTCGATATCGTCCGGGCTGGTCGGCTCTTCAATAAACCAGGGCTTCACAAAAGCCAGTTTTTGTACCCAGTCAATCGCCTGGCTTACTTCCCACACCTGGTTGGCATCGATCATTAAATGGCGGTCTGGGCCCAGCACTTCGCGGGCAATCGTCAGGCGGCGGATATCGTCTTGCAGGTCGCGCCCGACCTTCATCTTGACATGGTTAAAACCGGCGTCAATCGCTTCTTGGCACAAGCGGCGCAGCTTCTCGTCGCCGTAGCCCAGCCAGCCGGCCGAAGTGGTGTAACAGGGGTAGCCCTCGCGCTCCAAGGTGGCCCAGCGCGCTTGCTTGCCCGCGTCCTGAGCTTGCAGCAGCGCCAGGGCTTCTTCGGGGGTAATGCAATCGGTGATGTAGCGAAAGTCAATCAGCTTGACGATCTCTTCGGGGGACATGCGAGATACCAGTTTCCATACCGGAACGCCTTCGAGCTTGGCCCACAAATCCCACACCGCATTGACCACCGCGCCGGTGGCCAAATGGATGGCGCCTTTGTCCGGGCCAATCCAGCGCAGCTGGCTGTCGGAGGTGATGTAGCGCCAAAAGCGGCCCATGTCCTCAGCCACCCAATCCATGTCCAGGCCGATTACCAGGTGGCGCATGGCTTCGATAGCAGCGCAGCAAATCTCATTGCCCCGGCCGATGGTGAAGGTGAGCCCATGGCCTTGCACGCCGCCTTGCTCGGTCTCCAAGATGACGTAGGCGGCGGAATAGTCTGGGTCCGGGTTCATGGCGTCCGAGCCATCGAGGTGCTGCGAGGTGGGGAAACGCACATCCACCACCCGCATGCTGCAAATTTTGTTCATGAGGAGCCTGTTGGTTTTTCTATCTTCAAAAAATAAAGGGCCTGCGTACGCTGACGCAGGCCCCTCTCAAGTGCGCATCAATCGTAAAGAACTGCGGCGATCTTGGGGTCTTTCATATTGTTTTTGTCGTAGTAGTAAAAGCCAGTGTCGATGACCTTGGGCAGTTTCTCGCCCTTGAGCGCCATCACAGCCGCCTTGACCGTCTGGTAGCCGATACCGACGGGATTTTGCGTGATCGCGCCGGCCATAGTGCCGTCCATGATCATTTCTTTTTGGGCCTTGCCGGAGTCAAAACCGATGATGGTCACGCCGGTTTTCTTGGCTTCTTTCATGCCTTTGCCCGCACCAATGGCCGAGCCTTCGTTGGTGCCGAAGATGCCTTTGAGTTTGGGGTGGGCTTGCATCAAAGTCTTGGCAATTTCAGCCGACTTGAGGTGGTCGCCGCCGCCGTACTGGATGTCCACGACCTTGATCTTGGGGTACTTGGCCTTGATCTGGTTTACAAAGCCGTCGCGGCGGTCTACGCCGGTGGTGCTGGTTTGGTCATGGCCAATGACAGCCACATCGCCTTCGCCGCCGATGGCCTTGGCCATCATGTCTGCCGCCAGCGAAGCAGCCGCTTTGCTATTGGTTTGCGCGGTGGTCAGCACAATGTCGCTGTCCACGCCGGAGTCAAACGCGATGACGGGGATCTTGGCGGCCTGGGCTTTTTTCAGAAGCGGAATCGCTGCTTTGCTGTCTAGGGCAGCAAAGCCGATGGCCTTGGGGTTCTTGGCCAGCGCGGCGGTCAGCATGTCGATCTGTTTGTCCACCATTTGCTCGGTCTCCGGGCCTTCAAACGTGACCTTCACGTTGAATTCTTTGGCCGCTTGGTCTGCGCCGGATTTCACTGCCAGCCAGAACTGGTGCTGAAAGCCTTTGGAAATCAGCGGAATATAAATCTCATCAGCGGCCATGCTCAGATTGCTCATGCCAGCCAGTACCAAGCCAGCGGTTAGGGCCAGCAGTTTTCTTTTTGCGTTCATCGTTGTCTCCAGACGGAAAAAAATGTCAAAGTTGACGGGAAGGGAAAAAAACTCATCAAACACTCACTCGAATCATGGCGCAGGTTTCGGTTGCATCTCCTTTAGGCGGGTTGAACAGGTGGGGAAAAATGTTGAGGGCTCACTGTTTTTTGCGGCGCAAGTTATCGGTGTACACCGCCAAAATAATGATCAGCCCCGTCAGCACCATTTGCCATTCCTGGGCCACCGACATAATGCGCAAGCCATTGATCAGCACACTCATAATGAAAGCGCCGATGATGGTGCCCAAAATCGTGCCGACACCGCCGCTCAGCGAGGTGCCGCCAATCACCACGGCGGCAATCGCATCGAGCTCATAGCCCTGGCCTAAGGCGGGTTGCGCTGAATTAAGGCGCGAGGAGATCAGGATGCCGGCGATGCCGCAAATGCCGCCGCTAAAGGCGTAAATAATCACTTTCCAGCGGTCCACGTTCACGCCGGACAAGCGCACCGCTTCTTCGTTGCTGCCCAGCGCAAAGGTATAGCGCCCTAGCGCGGTTTTGTTGAGCACGATGGCGCTGAGCACGGCCACGATAAACATGATCATCACGGCGTTCGGAATCGGCAAGAAGGGCAGCACATCACCCAACACCGAGCCTAGCGAAATCGCGTCAAAGCCTTGCACATCACTGAAATAAATGGGCCGGGTTTGGGTGATGATGAGCGAGGCGCCTTTGAGTAGCATCATCATGCCCAGGGTGGCGATAAAAGGCGGTACGCGCAGCTTGGTAATCGCCAGCCCCGACACCGTACCGCACAGCGCGCCGACAGCAATCGCGCCGGGCACACCGATCCACAGCGGCAGACCCAGGTTGACCATCAAGACCCCGGCCATCACAGCGCAAAACGTCATCAGCACGCCCACCGACAAGTCGATGCCCGAGGTAATGATGATGAAGGTGCTGGCAATCGCCAACACGCCGATGACGGTGGTCGATTGCAATATGCCGATGAGGTTGTCGCTGGTGAAAAACGCATCGGGCTTTAAGACGCTGAAGATCACGATCAAGGCAATCAGGCTGGCAAAGGCCAGCAGCATTTGCTTGGCCTGGCTGTCCACCGCGCGCGGGGCGGGCGGGGCCTGGGTGTCTGCGGGGCGGGTAGCGGGGGACATGGGTGTGGGGGCTTTCAATCGGGGTCAGGCCGCCAGTGCGTCGCGCTGGGTAGCCAATTGCATTAAACCCTCTTGGGTGGCCAGGTCGCCTCGCACTTCGCCGGTGATGCGGCCTTCGCACATCACCAAGATGCGGTGGCTCAGCAGCAGCACTTCGGGCAGCTCGGAAGAAATCACGATGATGGCTTTGCCCTGTTCGGCCAGGGCATTGAGCAGCTTGTAAATTTCGCTTTTGGCGCCTACATCGATACCGCGTGTGGGTTCGTCAAAAATCAAAATGTCGCAGTCGCGCACCAACCATTTGGCGACCACCACTTTTTGCTGGTTGCCCCCCGAGAGCAGGCGCGCCGTCTGGTGCAGCGAAGGCGTCTTGATGCGCAGCGTGTCGATCATGTGCTGTGCGGTACGGGCGATGCCGGCTTTTTCTAAGAACAGGTGCCAGCGCAAAAACCGGCTCAGGCTAGGCAGGGTGACATTGGCCGCCACATCCATGCCGGTGGCCAGGCCAAAGTTTTTGCGGTCTTCGGACAAATAGCCTATGCCCGCCTGCACCGCATCTTGTGGCGAGCGCAGCGTGATGCGTTGGCCGTGGACCTGTACCTCACCCGCCTCCAGCGGGTCAGCGCCGAAGATGGCGCGTGCCACCTCGGTGCGGCCCGCGCCCATCAGGCCGGCAAAGCCCAAAATCTCGCCTTTGCGCAATGCAAAGCTGACGTCACGGATGGCGCGCCCGCGTTGCAGGCCGCGCACTTGCAGCACCACCGGCTGGCCGGACACATCGGGCACGGTTTTTTCGCTTTGCTCCAGGGTGCGGCCCACCATCATGGTGATGATGCTCGCCATCGGTTTGCTGGCCGGCACGGTGTCGATATAGCAGCCGTCGCGTAGCACCGTCACGCGGTCGGCGATGCGCTGGATTTCGTCCATCTTGTGCGAGATGTACACAATGCCCACGCCCTGGCTTTTGAGCTGGCCGATGATGCGAAACAGCTCTTCGATCTCGGCATTATTGAGCGCCGCTGTGGGCTCGTCCATGATGAGCACGCGCGAGCGAAAAGACAAGGCCTTGGCAATCTCCACCATTTGCTGGCGCGCCACTGTCAAAGCGCCAATGGGTGTGCGCGGGTCCAGCTTGAGCTTGAGGCGCTCAAACAGCGCAGCCGCGTCTAAATTGAGTTGGTTTTCATCCAAAAACAGGCCGCCCAATCGGCGCGGCTCGCGGCCCAGAAAAATATTTTGGGCCGCCGTGAGGTGGTTCATCAAATGCAGCTCTTGGTGGATGATGCCAATGGCCAGGGACTGCGCATGCGCCGGGCTGTCAATCTCCACCACCTCACCGTCCATGCGCACTTCGCCGCTGTCTTTGCGATACACGCCAGCCAGAATCTTCATGAGTGTGGATTTGCCCGCGCCGTTCTCGCCCATCAGGGCATGCACCTCACCGGCTTGCAAATCAAACTGCACTTCGTGCAGCGCCCGCACGCCAGGAAAGGATTTGCAGAGTTTGTTAACCGAGATCAGTGCAGGCATGGAATGCGCGTAGTGCTTATAGCTTGCTCAGGTGCAGGTATGCCGTCAATACAGTGCAGCTTAAATAGTGACACCGCCGTCCACCAGCATGGTTTGCCCGGTGACAAAGCGCGATTCGTCGCTGGCCAAAAAAACCACCATGGGCGTGATGTCGTCCACCACCGCCAAGCGCCCCATGGGCTGGCGCGCAATAAAGTCTTTTTCTGCCTGCACCGGGTCGGCAGCACTGGCGATGCGTCCACGCAGCGAGGGCGTGTCCACGGTGCCGGGGCATAAGGCATTGGCACGCAAACCGGCCTTTACATAATCAGCCGCCAGCGATTTGGTCAGGCCAATCACGGCGGCTTTGGTCGCGCCATACGCGCAGCGATTGACAAAGCCTTTGATGCTAGATGCCATAGAGGCCATGTTGATGATGGAGACGCTGACGCCGTCCTTCGCCGCATGTTCCAGCATGCCGGGCAAAAACGCTCGGGTGACGGTGAACATACTTTTCACATTGAGCGAAAAACTAATGTCCCAGTCCTCCTCGCTGCAATCGAGCAAGCTGCCGTTGGCCACCATTCCGGCGCAGTTGAACAAGGTATCGAGCGCGGGCAGGGTGGCGGCCAGTGCTTGCACGGCAGCGGCGTCGCGTACATCGAGTACAGAGGTTTGAATGGCCGCGTTGTCCTTGGCCAGGGATGCGAGCAAGGCGCTGTTGATGTCGGTGGCGATCACCTTGGCACCCTGGGCGGCGCAGGCCAGCGCGCTGGCGCGCCCTATGCCTTGACCGGCCGCAGTGATAAAAATCGTTTTGCCTTGAAGCCGCCCGCTCGACATATTGATGAATTCCCTTAATTAATTCAAATATGAATAAATCATTCATTTATGAATTCCCATGATACGGGACTTTGTGCCGAAAGCGCATAGTGCTTTCCCTAGGTTTCGCTACCGCCTTGGCACGCGAACGTAAGGATGTGCGCGCGTTGTCCATAGTCTTTGAGACGATGCGCTATACCGTAAGCCCTCCATTGATTTGCGTGCCCAGCTTGATCGAGGGTGCACAATGGCACTTTGCTTTTTTTCATTCTGAACACCATGCGCAAACTGAGTCAGGTTTTGATCGTACTGTGTTGCCTGCTTGGCACCCTGGCTTTCGCCCAATCGCCGCCCAAGTGCAACTCCGGCCCGAAAACAGCTTGGGTTGCCTCCGACAAACTCTCCAAGCTGCTGGATACCAAGGGCTACAAAGTACGCCGCATCGGCGATATGGCCGGTTGCTATGTGGTGGTCGGGACCAATGAAAAAGGCGAGGAGGGTGAGTTTTTTTTCCACCCATTAACCTTAGGGATCGTGGGCAGTCGCTTACGCTAACGCAGCGCTGCTTAGCAGGCATTTTCTGGTAGCTTGGCGCCATGCATATTTTTTACAACCCCGACCATGGCGCCCACCACGGCAAGCTGGAGATGTACCGCGGCCGCATGGTGCCCTGCCATGAAGTGCCGCAGCGCCAGGACCAAGTAGCTACCGTATTGCAGGCGCGCGCGCTCGGGCCGCTGCAAACGCCCTACCCGTTTGACGACGCGCTGCTTGCGCGCATCCATAGCCCGCGCTATCTGCAATTTTTGCAAACCGCCTGGCAGCAATGGATTGCGCTGGACCCGGCCAATGCCGTTTTAGACGCGATTCCCAGCGTCTGGCCCACGCACAGTTTTCGCACCGACATCGAGCCGGACAATTTCGCCGCACGCATGGGGCTTTATTCTTTTGATGCCGGTACGCCTTTGACCGCAGGCACCTGGCAGGCCGCGCGTAGCGGGGCCGATTGCGCGCTCAGTGCGGCAGCGCATATTGCCCAAGGCGGGCGCGCCGCGTTTGCGCTGAGCCGCCCTCCGGGCCATCACGCAGGCGCAGATTTTTTTGGCGGTTATTGCTTTTTGAACAACGCCGCACTGGCTGCGCAGTACTTGCGTGACAGTGGCCTAGAGCGCGTGGCGGTGCTGGACGTGGACTACCACCACGGCAACGGCACACAATCGATTTTTTACGAGCGTGCCGATGTGTTTTTTGCCAGCATCCATGGCGACCCGCGCACGGAATACCCGTTTTATTTAGGCCACGCCGATGAGCGCGGCCAGGGCGCGGGACGGGGGTTCAACCTCAATCTTCCATTGCCGCGCGGTAGCGACTATGCGCGCTGGTCTAGCGCGCTGGAGTTCGCCCTACAAGCGATTGCCGACTATGGTGCGCAAGCCCTGGTAGTGTCTCTGGGCGTGGATACTTTTGCAGGCGACCCTATCTCTGGCTTTGCGCTGCAAAGCGACGACTATCTGCGCATGGGCGAGCGCATCGCGCAAGCAGGTTTGCCGACGGTGCTGGTGTTTGAAGGCGGCTATGCGGTGGAGGCGGTGGGCGTCAATGTGGCGAATGTGTTGCAAGCTTTTGCATGATTCCTGCCATCCGAATGAATTGAAAGATACAGATGCTGAAACTCCATTCACTACTTTTACGCTGAGCGTTACGTAGATGCTTCAGTGGTGGACGGGTTTCGCGCGCGCGCCCATGCTTGATCAAATCGAAGCACAATTGCAAACCCATGATGGCCCGTGGTTGCTGGGTGCAGACTACAGCCCGGCGGATTGCATGGCTTTTGTGATTTGTTGCTGGACGCGTAAATTTCAACGTCCTGCCCATAGCCTGCCCGCGCGTGGCCCGTATTTGGCGCGCATGCGTCAGCGTCCGGCAGTACAACGGGCAGCGACTACAGAAAAACTACCTGAAACTTTTTTGCATGAAGGTGATCAGAGCGAGGGCTAGTGCACTACCGGGTTATGCGCCACGCCAAAGCGTTGCGCCACATCGGCCAATCGCTTGTCCAGCGTCCAAAGGGTGGCGGCAGGGGTGATGAGCGTGGAGGCCAACAAGCACATATCCACCAAACCGCACCCCAATCCATACAGTTTTTCAAGCTCTACCAATGCCAAGACCTCTGACAAAGTCGCCTGTTTGCAAGCTTGCAATTGGGCGAGATTTCCGAGGCTTTGGTTGCGCGGTGCCGGTGGGGTACCGCAGGCAATTTCAACAATCACCATCGGATGTACCAGCACGCTATCGCGCAACATCAAGTCCACCAAGGCCCGGTTGTTGTACCGGAAGTGATCAATCCACACCGATGTGTCAACGATGACGCTCATGGCACCATCGGTCCTTCACGTTCTCTCGGCACATCAGGCATATCTGGCGTCTTGCCCCCCAAGGCTGCCAGGCGCTTGGCCGATTGCACGCGCACAAAGGTTTTGATCGCTTCACGGAAAACGTCTGCCCGGTCCATATCCGGATCGGAGACTTCCAGGGCTTTGGCATACAAAGCGTCGTCGATGGTGACGGTAGTGCGCATGATTCAACCTTTATGCAAATATTGATGCTATTTTGCATCAATATTTGCACCTATTAGCGTCGGCAGGTTTCAAGGGTGTACAGCCAATGACCGCGCACTGCGCGCAAATGCAAACACACCGCCACCTGCCACGACCATCAGCATCAGCGACAAGCCCACACTGGGCGACCAGTCCAGCATCAGTCCCGCAGCGGAGGAGGCCACCAGCGCGCCCAGCGTGTAGGTAAGCACCAGAACCGCCGTGCTGTTGACCAGGGTGATGCCGGTTTCTCGGCTGCCTATGTCAAACATGGTGAGCGTGTACAGGGTGCCACCCGCCGAGCCCCAGAGTAGCGCCACCGCCCATACCAATGTGGTGAGTTGGTCTACGGCCAAGACCATGGCGCCTGAAATAAGTAAGAGCGCGGCCATAAGCACCATCAGTCGACGCCTCCCCAAGGTGGGCGAGGCAAAGCGGTCGGCCACTATGCCCGCGGGAATGGCGCACAGTGTGCCGCCCAAGCCGCTTAAGGACAGCAGCAGGGCCGCTTCCCCCGCAGGCAGACCCAGGCTCAGGCCATAAATCGGCAGCACCGAACTTAGGCCCATTTCAAAAAAACCGCCGACAAAACCGGCCAGCATCACCACCGGGTTGGCGCGCACCGCATGCCACAGTCCGACCAGGCCGACGCGCGCGCTGTCGCTGTCAGGGTCTTGCGGCAGGCGCGGTATGAAGGCGGTCCAAGCCAGGCCGATGAGCATAAAGCCGATGACGATGCGCAGGGCAGCCGGGTCGTCCGCGCCCAGCCAAGCCAGTAGCGCGGGCCCGACCACCATGGTCATGCCAATGAGGGTGGCATAAGCGCCAATCAAAGTGCCCCTATGCTGTGGTGGGGAAAACTCAGCGATGAATGCCTCTGCTAATACCCAGCGCATGCCACCGGCCATGGCGCCGAGCAAGAGCAGCACAAACCATGCAGCCAGTTGGTCGGTGAGCAAAAAACCGCAGGCGGTCATCAAGGGCGTTATCGTGGCGAGCCAGAGTGCATTGCGCCGCCCGATGGCGCGGGTAATCGACGATGCAAAGGGCGTCACGATAAAAATACCCAGCCATTCGGTGGCGGCAAACAGACCGGCTACGGTGTTGGAGACCTCAGCGCGCTTGAGCAATAAAAGCAGCAGCGGCAGCAGCATAAACACGCCGCTGAGCTGAAACAGCGTGGAACCGAAAACGGCGATCAGACCGCGATGCGCCGCCATAGCCTAGCTTTAACCCGCGCTGCCCAGGCTCAGGCCGGCATGTTCGCGCAAGGGGTGGAAATGGATTTTCGGAAAACGCTCTTGCGCCAGACGGACGTCATAGGGGCTGGTGCATAAAAAGGCCAAGGTGTCGGCCGCATCCTTGGCCATGCGCTGCGGATAAGCGTTCACAAACTCACGCAACTCGGCCGGGCTGTCGGCGCTAATCCAGCGCGCGCCGGTGTACTGGCTGCCCTCTAGGCGAATGTCGGCGTCGTACTCGCCCTTCAAGCGGTGCTGCACCACTTCAAACTGCAATTGCCCGACGGCGCCGAGCAGCATATTGCCGCCCATCTCGGGCTTGAAAACCTGGATCGCACCTTCTTCGCCCAGTTGCGCCAGGCCTTGCTGCAATTGCTTGGTACGCAGCGGGTTTTTCAGCACCACGGTCATAAACATCTCGGGTGCAAAAAACGGCAGGCCGGTGTATTGCAGGTTGATCGTGCCGTCGGTAATCGTGTCGCCCAATTGCACACCGCCGTGGGTGGTAAAGCCCACGATGTCACCGGCATAAGCCTCTTCCACTGCTTCGCGGCGCTGGCTCATAAAGGTGACCACGCTGGTGGGTCGCAACTCTTTGGCAGTGCGCATGACCTTGAGCTTCATGCCCGGCGTGTACTTGCCCGAAGCCATGCGCACAAAGGCGATTCGGTCGCGGTGGTTGGCATCCATATTGGCTTGCACCTTAAAGACCACGCCGCTAAAGGCCTTGTCCTGCGGCTGCACTTCCTGTACCACCGGCTGGCGGTTGACCTGCACCGTGCTGGTACGGCTTTGCGGTGAGGGCGCCAGGTCCACCAAAGCGTCCAGCACTTCCATCACACCAAAGTTATTCACACCCGAGCCAAAAAACACCGGCGTTTGCTTGCCCGCCAAAAAGGCGCCATGGTCCCAGGTGGGGGACGCGCCCGTGGCTAGCTCCATACTCTCGACAGCGCTGGTCCATTCGCTGCCAAAGCGCTGTTGCAAGGCCTCGGGGTGCGACAGGGCAATAGCGTCAAAGTCTTGCGGCAGACGTTCACTGCCGCTTTCAAACACCGTCATGGTGTCGGTGCGCAAATTGATGATGCCGCCAAACAATTTGCCCTGACCCACCGGCCAGGTCATGGGCACGCAAGGCATGCCCAGTTCGCGCTCGATTTCGTCCAAGATGTCCAAAGGCTCGCGCACTTCGCGGTCCATTTTGTTGACGAAGGTAATGATGGGCGTATCGCGCTGGCGGCAGACTTCGATCAAGCGCCTTGTTTGCGCTTCCACACCATTGGCCGCGTCAATCACCATCAGCGCTGCATCCACGGCGGTGAGCACGCGGTAGGTGTCTTCCGAAAAGTCTTTGTGCCCTGGTGTGTCCAAAAGATTAATCACATGGTCGCGGTACACCATTTGCATCACCGAGGACGCCACCGAGATACCGCGCTGCTTTTCAATCTCCATCCAGTCCGATGTGGCGTGTCGCGAAGCCTTGCGCGCCTTGACCGAACCGGCAATCTGAATCGCGCCGGAAAACAGCAAGAGCTTTTCTGTCAAAGTGGTTTTGCCGGCATCAGGGTGGGAAATGATCGCAAAGGTGCGACGGCGGCGGGTTTCGGAGGCGAAGGACAAAGCGGGGAATTCCAGATAGGGCAGCGCCGGGCGCGCGAAGAACGGGATTTTAGAGGGGGCGGGCGCAAGGGCTTGTATGGGTAGTACCTACTTAAGTCGATAGCGTGTCTTGTGAAGGGTTGCGGGCATGTATGCCCCTGGCCAACGCAGGCCCAGAAAATGGCCGGTACCCAAACTACCTGGCTCAAACGTGGTTCTAAGCCCCCAAGCCGTGACATACTGGGCCCCGTAGGCATTGAAATGCCTATTCCTCCTTCTTCAGTTCGTCCGTGTTCATGGGTTTAGTTTTGGCAGAAGCCAGACTTGCCTGATGATTTTTTTAGTCGCAAAGGCGAGTTTTTTTAACGAACGAGGAGAATGCTATGAGTGGATTTAACGCGGTATTGGCAAGAAATACGAAATATGCTCCCAAGCCTGAGGGGCCCTATTCGCAAACAGTTGCTTTCTCGCACTACAACAATCTCTCGGCCCAATTACCGATAGATCCGAAGAACGGCAAACTGCTTGCCGGCAATGTAAAAGCGCAGGCCGCGCAGTGCTTCAAGAACCTAGAGGGCGTCCTCCAAGGCATCGATCAAGCGATGACCGACGTCGTCAAAATCAATATATTCTTGACGAACATCATGGATATAGATGCGGTTGATGCGGTCTATCAGTCTTTCTTTGGCAGCTATGTTCCTACGCGCACAACCATCGCGGTTGCGGCGCTGCCGATGGGCGCCTTGGTGCAGGTTGAAGCGCTCCTGACCTACGGCTTGGGGACTATTCCGAATGCGCCCCAGGCCGGTGACCTGGTTAAGCTGACTAACAATACCTGCAACGCTCCGGTCAGCATGCTGTCGACCCAAACGGTTGCTTTCTCGCACTACAACAATCTCTCGGGGCAGTTGCCGATTGATCCAAAAACCGGCGCCATCGTGCCTGGTGGTGCCAGAGAGCAGACCGTCCAGTGTTTGAAGAATATCAAGGCAATTCTGACCAGCATTGACGTTCCCTATGACGACATTGTCAAGGTCACCGTCTATCTGAAGCATCTGTCGGACATCGATGCCGTAAACCAGGCCTACACCACCTTCTTCCCGGACTCGTCGATTGCCCGTGCCATAGCCTATATGCCCGCGCGTACCGTCGTTTCTGTGGTCGATCTGCCGCTGCATGCGCTGGTCCAGATCGAAGTGGTCGTATCCCACGGCGACGGTACACCGCCCCAAACCGTAGAAGATCGCCATGGCATCGTGATCAAGGCGCGCAATACCGACAAGGCACCGAAGTGCGCTCTGTCTACGCAAACGGTCGCTTTCTCCCATTACAACCATATCTCGGCGCAACTACCTATCGATGCAAAGACAGGTAATTTGGTTGCGGGAGGTGTCAAGGAGCAAGCAGCGCAGTGCTTGGACAACATCCAGGCCATCGTGGAGAGCATCAACCACGCCATGTCCGATGCGGTCAAGGTCAATGTCTTCCTGAAAAATATGGCCGATATCGAAGCGCTTAACGAGGTATACGCCACGTATTTTCCAGGCGCTGCCCCGGCGCGTCGCGTTGTTGGTGTTTCGGCTTTGCCTAAGGACGCTTTGATTCAGATCGACGCAGTTTTTTCTAATGCGGAAGGTACGGCTCGATAAGCCGCTATTGGATGTAAGGCATCCACGCCTTTTTGTTTGCGCACTTTGCCTCAAGACTTATTTAAGGCCGCTTCCAAAACTTCCAGCAATCGCGCCACATCGCCCTCGTGGTTGTAAAGATGTGGCGTGATACGGATGGCCGGGCCGCGGATGCTGACGTGGACTTGCGCTGCTGCCAGTTGTTCGGGCAGGCCGGTCGGTATGGGGCCGGGCCAGCGCAGGCCCAGAAAATGGCCGGCGCGCAAATGGGCGGGCGCGGCCTTCAAGCCCCAAGGCGCCACTTGCACGGCGATGCTGGCGGTCAGGCGGCCCAGCGTTTGCGCAATGCGCTGCACCTGCCAGGTGGTAATTTGTTCCAGCGCCGCCATGGCCATGGGCAGGGCGACGAAGTTGGCGCGCTCGCCCATGTCGTAGCGCCGGGCACCTGGGGCGTAAGCTTCGCGGTAATCAACCAGACGCGAAAAGTCATGCGCGGCTTCGCGGTTGGCCCAGTTTTCTTCCAGCGGCTGGCCGTCCTGCCAGCGCGGCGCCACATACAAAAAGCCCAGGCTGTAGGGCCCCAGCAGCCATTTGTAGGTAGCCGCCACCAAAAAGTCGGGCCGCACCTGCGCCACATCCAGCGGCAAAGCGCCCAGCGACTGGGTGGCATCGACCAGCAGCAGGCCATCGTGTGTGTCTAGCGCCAAGCGCACCGCAGCCAGGTCAATCAGCCCGCCATCGGTCCAGTGGCAGTGGCTGAGCACCGCCAGCCGGGTGTGTGCGTCGATGGCAGCCAAGATGGCGCGCGTCCAATCGCCGTCCTGCGGGCGGGCCACGGTGACGATGTCCGCACCGGCTAGCCGAGCCAACCGACGCAGCGGGTAGAGGTTGGAGGGGAATTCGTCGGCGCAAATCAGCACCGTGTCGCCCGGCCGCAAGGGGATGTTTTTCAGCGCGGTTTCGATGCCATAAGAAGCCGAGCCGACGATGGCGATGTCGTCCGCCTGCGCGCCAATCAGCCCCGCAAATAGGCCGCGCGCCTGGTCTGGGAGCGAGAAAAAGTCCGCCGGGCGCACCTGCCAGGGCTGCGACTTGCCGCCGATACCCTGCTGCCCGGCCGTGGCCGCCGTTCGCAGAAGCGGCGACATATAGGCGCAATTAAAGTAGGCGATGTCCTCAGGGATGTCAAATAAAGGGCGCTGGCAGGGGATGATTGGGTTCAGGTTTGGCATGGGTGCGTAGTCCGCGAGCTCAGTTCTTTTAAGGGTAGCGACATTTTTTCCGGAAAAGCCTCAAGAAACCCTTTGTTGCTGCCGATGTGCAGATATCGGGGACTATTTTCCGCGCCCTGCTATGAAATAGTGAAATGAAATTTGTCGTTTTCCTTGCAATGAGCTTTCTTCTGACGTCGTGCGGCGGCGGCTCCTCGGCCCCGGGCAACGCTTTGACAGAGCTCCTTGCTATCAATTCGATGTATGGAACGGCTGCGGTGGGTTTGCCATTGCAGAATGCCGATGTAAAAGTAAAGTGCCGCACCAGCAGCCTGAGCGAGTACCAAGTAATAATTCAAGCGGGCAGCCCTGCCAGCTTCACCATTGCCAACCCCTCACCCTCTGTTTTAAATTCAATTTTTATTGGTCAATCCTTAAACTTCAAGGTTGGTGGCCAGCTGCCGGATGAGCTGAGTTTTTACCAAAAATATTATGTAGTCGATGCCGGTTACTCCTCGGCCGGCAGTGCATTCACTTTTAAATTATCTGAATCAGCGCCTAAGGAGCTTACAGACGGCCCGGCACTCAGTATTAAGGTGGCAAATCCAACGAGGGCGTATTTTGTAAAAACCGACAAAGTTGTGATGGTGACAGGTCAGACGGACGAGAGAGGATTGTTTGCTTTTGCGAATATGCAATCCTTGGGTGCAGAGGGCCCCTGCATTTTAGAGGCCACTGGCACCACAGGGGAGATCCCGCCGGCGCCTTTGGTGCTTCATTCAATGGCCTTGAATTTCACAGGGCGCGTCAATATTACGCCATTGACAGAAGCTTTACTTGCCAGTTTGGTAGACACGGGTAAATTGAATTCTTACTTTTACGCTTTTGAAGAAGACAGCGCATTACGTTTAAAAGAAATCGCCACAGCGGAGAATGTCCAAACTGCATGGGAAAAAATTAAATCAGGTCTGTCTGGATTGAATATCGATGTCAGCGCGATAAAGAATAGCCCCATCACTGAGCCACTCTATGCGGCCAATGGCACTACCGCTGGCAATGCCTACGATAACCTTTTGGACGCCATTCGAAAAAAACCGCTTGGTAACGAGTCATCGCCCTACAAAGAACTTTTGGGCGGAAAACAAAATTTGATCACGCTCATCAAATTGGATAGCCATGGGGTGGCTTTAAAAAACCAGTTTGGTAAATGGTCCGACAATGGCAATGAAAAGGATGGCACGCAATGGGATTGCGTGCACGACACCGCCAATGGTGTCTACTGGGAGGTCAAGCGTAATGACCCAAGTCACTACAGGCACAAGGGTTTCAAGTACACATGGTTTGACAGCAGCGCGCTCAATGGTGGCAGCGCTGGGACTGAGGCCAATGGCGAGTGCCAAGGTTTGGCTGACAGCAAAAAATGCAATACTGAAAATTATGTGAAAGCGGCAAACAATGCACGTTTGTGCGGTTTTGATAAATGGGTCTTGCCCGATATCGAAAATGCTAAAAGTTTCCCCTTGACCAATTCGTCTGCGGTCCTGGCCAATACGGAATATTTTCCGGAAATGCAGTCCGGCCCGCTGCCGGCGATGTCCATTTGGACCCGGCTACCAAGCGCAAATAATGCGGAGGGTAAGTATGCGTGGACCTTTAATTTTGCGAGCACCATCGTAGAGGATGGGCTGAAGTCCAGCGCCAGACCGGTACGCTTAATGTTGCCGGTGAAGACCTTTAAGCTCGATGGTGAGATTACCTCAGATGGCGTGGTGAAGGTCCAGTCTTCGTCTCCTGACGGATCCGACTTATCGATTGCAAATGGCCAGTCCGCGAACCTGCGCACTACCGGCTACCTCCCGACACCACTGAGTGACGCAGAAACCTTTTTCGTGGTGAATTTCGATAGGGCGGGGCGTAGTTTTAAATTGGCCAAAAGCGTCACGGTGAAATACACGCCCACTGGCTGCGACCTGGACAAAACGATAACGCCATGCGCAAAAGACTACATTGGCACCCCGGTGAGCTTAACGCCACCCAGCAAGACGCTCAATGTGCTGGAAAAAAACATTTCGCCGCAAGGCGTTGTGAAGTTCGATTCTGGCGCGCCAGATCCTGGCATAAGCAACCGAGACCCAGTTAATCTGCTTATCCCGGGTACCCTGACGACGAAAACTTTTTTTGTCACGAATTTCATTAAAAATTACAAGAACTGCCCGAACACCAATGACGGGAGCCTTTGTTTTGATCCCGATACCTCCAAGTACCAATTGGCAGATAGCGTAGGCGGCAATCTTGTCAGCAAAGCAGTTTTAATGATGCCCAAAGGTGATCAATTCGTGGTGCTCGCTAAGCAGCGGGCTGAATATGCGCCGCCACCCGTAGATTTTTGCAACCCGACGGTTGAGGTGACTCGCAACCCTGCTCGCTACGCTGTTGGCGCAGGTGAAGTGACAGACACGGTCACGGGCCTGGTGTGGAAACAATGTGTTTCAGGATTAAGCGGGTCTAATTGTGAGTTAGGCAGTCCGGATGCGATGACATTCGCGCAAGCGAAAAAAGCCGCTACCGATTCAGCAGGGTGGCGCTTGCCCACAAGGACAGAGCTTGCGAGCTTGGTGGAACGAAAGTGCTCAGGCGTTTGGCAATACGCAGAAGCGGCAAGCGGCTTGTGGATGAGTACCCGCTTATTCACGGCGACCGGTGGATGGGAGCAGGAATCCAACTGGAGCAATCCGGTCGCGATAGATGCTTCCACGGCCTTTAGCGCCGATGGTAGCAATTGGCATGTAAAGGCCCTTAGTACCGATGTATATATGGGCCAGGTAATCAGTAAGCCTGGGCAGGCCATCCAGGTTGCATCCAAGATAAGGATTGCGGGTGAATCGGGCTATGGTTGGCGCGATGGCATTCCCCCTGATCCCAAAGACGGAGACCCTAATGCCCTTGACGGGATTCCAACGCCCTTGTGGATGACATCGGCGACATTTTCAGTCGATGGGCTTGTCGGATCATGGTCAGCACCTGTTGAAATTACCAAAGGCAAAGGTACGCTGGAGTTCAGTACCAATGGTTACACATGGCATTCCTCTCCGTTAAGCACCGATATCTACATGCGCGATGGCCCTAACAAGCCATCAGTCATTATTAATGGAGAGGTCGGCGGTGTGACCCATAGTGGCGCGACCCTACAGGGCGTTGCCTTTTATCGCGGAAAGTACGGCCCCGAACTGGAGCCCAAAGGCGGGACCTACAGCGCACCTACACCCGCATTTCCTTTGCTTACCGCAAAATCTAAACAAGGCATGGTCACGGGCGTGGCCTTTTATCGCGGCACGCTGCCGCCCTTTAACCCCATTGGGGGCTCATTCGCGTACCCGACGCCTTCGAGCCCCGGGTGGGCGGACGGCATACCCAAAGCCATCACCACAGCGAATGTGATATCGGCTGCCGACTCAGCGCAGGCGATCAACCCGACGGTTTTCCCCCAGGCTTCCAGGTCTCCCTATCCGCAAGCGAACTGGACCTCTGACCAGGTGCCCAATATGGACGCTGCTTGGATTGTTAATTTTTATAACGGCTTTGAAGTCTATGGAGACTCCTCGGACGCTTCACTTCCGCTACCCAAAGATCCTAGGCCACTTACTTACTTGCGCTTGGTTAAAAACATTCCCTCGCCCTAACTTCGAACGTGTTTGGCGCACGAGTTGAGGTTTTTAAAAAATGAAAATCAACATCCCCGAAGTCAAAAAACTCGCGTATGAAATGCGCATTGCCATGCGCTGGGGCGATATGGACGCTATGGGCCACATCAACAACACCACGTATTTCCGCTACATGGAAACGGCGCGCATTGACTGGATGCGTTCTATCGGGTGTATGCCCAGCGCGCAGGGTGAGGGCCCCATCATCGTCAACGCCTTTTGTAATTTTTACCGCGAACTGCGCTACCCAGGCGACGTACTGCTCAAGATGTATGTGAGCGACCCGGCGCGCACCACCTTCGAATCATGGGCCACGATGGAGCGGGCGGACCAGCCCGGGCAGATCTGCGCGGCCGGTGGCGCCACGACGATTTGGGTGGACTTTCCCAGCCAAAAAGCCATGCCACTGCCGCAGTGGGTGCGCGATATCGTGACCGCCTAAGGGGTTTGCGCCAAGCGATCCAATAGGCACTAGGCTTGGTTTGGTATCATCCGACCACTCCGAGGAGCGTTGCAGTTCACGCAAAGTGAATGAGGCTCGGGGTACAGGGGCCCTGACTCCTGCTTGTTTCAACTGCGCTCACCCACTGATGTCTGCGGGGTGAGTCACCTTTCCCTAGCTTGCACAGTGGTTTTCAAAATGTACTTTTTGGAGCCTTTGTCATGAACGCTGTATTGAAACCTATCAAAAACCAGGACTACGAAATCGCCGACCTGAGCCTTGCGCCTTGGGGCCGCAAAGAGCTAAATATTGCCCAGACCGAAATGCCCGGCCTGATGGCGATTCGCGAAGAATTCGCCAAAGCGCAACCCCTTAAAGGCGCGCGCATCACCGGATCGCTGCACATGACGATCCAGACCGGCGTGCTGATTGAAACCCTGCAAGCCCTGGGAGCGCAAGTGCGCTGGGCTTCGTGCAATATTTACTCCACACAAGACCACGCTGCCGCCGCCTTGGTGGCCGCCGGTACCCCGGTGTTTGCCTACAAAGGCGAGTCGCTGGAAGACTACTGGGATTACACCCACCGCATTTTTGAATTCGGCGGCAAAAAAGGCAGCGCAGCAGAAGGCCCGAACATGATTTTGGACGACGGCGGCGACGCCACGCTCTTGATGCATCTGGGTACCAAGGCCGAGAAAAACATCAAAGTGCTGGCCAAGCCGGGCAGCGAAGAAGGGGTGTGCCTCTTCAACTCCATCAAGGCCAAGCTCAAGCTGGACCCCACCTGGTACAGCCGCCGCTTGAAGAACATCATCGGCGTGACCGAAGAGACCACCACCGGCGTGCTGCGCTTGAATGAAATGGCTGCCCGTGGCGATCTGGCCTTCCGTGCCATCAACGTCAATGATTCGGTGACCAAGAGCAAGTTCGACAACCTATACGGCTGCCGCGAATCCTTGGTCGACGCCATCAAACGCGCCACCGACGTGATGATCGCCGGTAAAGTGGCTCTGGTAGCTGGTTACGGTGACGTGGGCAAGGGATCGGCCCAGGCGCTGCGTGCCTTGTCCGCGCAAGTCTGGGTGACTGAGATCGACCCGATCAACGCCTTGCAAGCGGCTATGGAAGGCTACAAAGTGGTCACCATGGAATACGCTGCCGATAAGGCCGATATTTTTGTGTCCGCTACCGGCAACAAAAACGTCATCACCTACAAGCACATGGATGCGATGAAAGACCAGGCCATCGTCTGCAACATCGGCCACTTTGACAACGAGATCGATGTCGAATCCCTGTCCAAATGCAAGTGGGAAGAGATCAAGCCCCAAGTGGACCATGTGATTTTCCCGGCCAAAGGCAAAACGCCTGCTAAGCGCATCATCTTGTTGGCCAAAGGCCGCTTGGTGAACCTGGGTTGCGGCACCGGTCACCCCAGCTTTGTCATGTCTTCGAGCTTTGCCAACCAGACGATCGCCCAGATCGAGCTGTTCACCAAGCCCAAGGAATACAAAAACGGCCATGTCTATGTGCTGCCCAAGCACCTGGACGAAAAAGTGGCCCGCTTGCACCTGAAGAAGGTCGGCGCCATGCTCACCGAGCTGACCAAAGAGCAGGCCGATTACATCGGCGTGAGCAAGGCCGGCCCCTACAAAGCGGACACCTACCGGTATTGATGCGCCACTGAATGCGCATTGACCAATTGCTGGTGCACCGCCAGCATGCCAGCACCCGTTCGCAGGCGCAGCGCCTGATTGCCGATGGGGTGTTGTGGCAGCAAGGGGACGCGTGGAAACGGATCCTCAAAAATGGCGACGACGTCCCAGAGGACGCGCCGCTTAGGCTGCTCAATACTGCAGAGGCGCGCTATGTGTCGCGCGGTGGTCTCAAGCTCGAGGCCGCCTTGGCACATGTGCAATTGGACGTACGTGGCATGGCATGCCTGGATGTGGGCCAGTCCACTGGAGGCTTTACCGACTGCTTGTTGCAGCGCGGTGCAGCATCCGTGGTGGGCGTCGACGTGGGTAGCGCGCAGTTGCATCCGCAATTGCGCACCGACCCGCGCGTGCTCTGTGTGGAAAAAGTCAATGCGCGTGCTTTGACGGCCGACGATTTGCTGCAAGCCTACGAAGACAGCATCGGCGAGCAAGGGGTGTTTGATAGTGGCGAGGAGCTTGACGATGACGAAGCAGCGGTGCCCAGTTTTGCACCGGCTTTTGACCTGATCGTGGCGGACTTGTCCTTTATCTCGCAAACCTTGGTTTTGCCCGCTGTGGTCGTCCTGCTCAAGCCGGGTGGCAGCTTGCTCACCCTGGTCAAGCCGCAGTTTGAACTGCAGCCCGGCCAGGTGGGCAAAGGCGGCATCGTCAAAGACGCATCTCTGTACCTATTTGTCGAGCAGCGCCTGCGTGAGGCATGCGCCGCCCTTGGCCTGGAGGTCACTGCGTGGTTCGATTCCCCCATTGCCGGAGGGGATGGCAACCGCGAGTTTTTTATCTGCGCCCGGCATCCGGGCCTTGACCCTTCTTCCAAATGAGAACGCCATGTTTTCTACCCCTCGGGTTCCAGTCAGTCTGGAATTCTTTCCTCCCAAAACAGAGGAAGGCGCTGACAAACTGCGCTTAGTGCGCCAGCAACTTTCCGTTTTACAAGCGCGTTTTTGCTCTGTCACCTACGGCGCCGGTGGCTCCACCCAAGAGGGCAGCCTGCGCACCGTAGCCGAACTGGCTAAAGAAGGCGAATGCGCTGCGGCGCACTTCACCTGCATCCATGCGACGCAAGACTCGGTGCGTGCCCTTTTGCACACCTTGCAGTCCATGGGTGTGCGCCATTTGGTGGCATTGCGCGGCGATTTGCCAAACGACTATGTGCCGGGCGCTTTTCCGTACGCTAGCGATTTGGTAGCCTTTGTGCGCCGGGAAACCGGCAAGGACTTTCACATCGAAGTGGCCTGCTATCCCGAAACGCATCCGCAGGCCGCGTCCCCGCAAGACGATGTGCGCGCCTTTGCCGCCAAAGTACACGCCGGTGCCGACTCCGCCATCACCCAGTACTTTTACAACGCCGATGCGTACTTCCGTTTTGTCGAAGAGACGGCGGCCCTTGGGCTGGATATCGACGTCGTGCCGGGCATTTTGCCGATCGCCAACACCGGCCAGTTGCTGCGCTTTTCAGCGGCCTGCGGTGCAGAGATCCCGCGCTGGATACGCCAGCGCCTGGAAAGCTTTGGCCAGGACATGGCTTCGGTGCAAGCGTTTGGGCTGGAAGTGGTAACGCGCTTGTGCGAGCGTTTGCTCGCCGGTGGTGCGCCGGGCTTGCATTTCTACACGCTCAACCAGAGTGCGCCTACGCTGGCGATTTGCAATGAACTGGGGATGCTCCAGGGCGCACAGAAGCGCTAAGCGGGGGTATGTAAGCTCACACCGTCACCGGTTTGGTTTTCCAGATCTCGCGGGCGTACTGTTCAATCGTGCGGTCCGCTGAAAACGGGCCCATGGCGGCGATGTTATGTAGGGTCTTGAGCGCCCAGGCGTCAGGGTTGCGGTAGGCGGCGTCGGCAGCGTCTTGGGCGGCGGCGTAGCTGGGGTAATCGGCCAGCAAGAGGTAGTGGTCGCCCCAGTTCACCAGCGCGTCGTAAATATTTTGGTAGCGCTGGGGTTCGGTGGGGCTGAAGGCCCCGTCGCGGATCGCTAGTAGCACTTGCTCCAGTTCCGGACAGGCATCCAAAGCCTGGCGCGGCTGGTATCCCGCAGCACGGGTGGCCGCGACTTGGGGCGTGGTCAAGCCAAAGATAAAAATATTGTCTTCACCTACGCCGTCGAGAATTTCTACATTTGCGCCGTCCAGCGTTCCGATGGTTAGCGCGCCGTTCAGTGCGAGCTTCATATTGCCGGTTCCCGATGCCTCTGTACCGGCGGTAGATATTTGCTCGGACAAGTCGGCCGCCGGAATGATGCGCTCGGCCAGGCTGACGCTGTAATTGGGAATGAAGACGATCTTGAGTTTGTCGCCTACGCGCGGGTCATTGTTAACTGTGGTGGCCAGATCGTTGATGAGTTGGATGATGAGTTTGGCCATGTGGTAAGCCGAGGCCGCTTTACCCGCAAACACGACTACACGCGGCAGCACATCGGCCCCTGGATCGCGCAGGATGCGCTGGTAGCGCGCAATCACATGCAGCACATTGAGCAACTGGCGCTTGTATTCATGGATGCGCTTGACCTGTACGTCAAACATGGCGTCCACCGGCAGCGTAAGCCCCATGTTCGTCTGCACCCAATCTGCCAGCCGCTGCTTGTTGGCGCGCTTGGCATCTTGCAGCGCTTTGATCAGAGCAGGCTGATGGGCCAGCGGCGCCAAAGCCCCGAGCTGGGTGAGGTCACGCCGCCAGCCGGTGCCGATGTATTTGTCGAGCACCGCCGCCAGGGCGGGATTGGCCTGCGCCAGCCAGCGGCGCGGTGTAATGCCATTGGTTTTATTGTTAAAGCGCGCTGGCCACAACTGCGCAAAATCGGCAAATATGGATTGCTGCATCAGCGCCGAATGCAGGGCCGAAACCCCGTTGATTGAGTGGCTGGCCACCACCGCCAGATAGGCCATGCGCACCCTGCGCTCGCCTTGCTCGTCCACCAAAGAGACGCGTTGCAACAATTCAGGCCCAGCCCCCTGCGCAGTCAGATCTTCCAGAAAGCGCGCGTTGATATCAAAAATGATTTGCAAATGGCGCGGCAGGATCCGTTTGAACATGTCCACCGGCCAGGTCTCCAGGGCCTCGTGCATGAGCGTGTGGTTGGTGTACGAGAAAACCCCTTGGCACAGCGTCCAGGCCTGGTCCCAAGGCAGCGCATGCTCATCGAGCAGTAAGCGCATGAGCTCGGGAATGGCCAGCACCGGGTGGGTGTCGTTAAGGTGAATGCTGACCTTGGCGGGCAGTTGATTGAAATCGGTGTGCGTCTGGAGGTAGCGGCGCAGCAAGTCCTGCACGCTGGCGCTGACAAAGAAGTATTCCTGGTGCAAACGCAACTCCCGCCCGGCGGGCGTAGAGTCATCTGGATAGAGCACCCGGCTGACGTTTTCGGAGTGGTTTTTGCTCTCCACCGCAGCGAAATAATTGCCCCGATTGAAAGCGCCCAGGTCGATTTCGTGGGTGGCCTTGGCAGACCACAAACGCAGCGTGTTGGTGGCCTGCGTGTCGTAGCCGGGGATGATGGTGTCGTAGGCCATGGCTTGCACCTCATGCGCGCTGGTCCATTGGCACTTGCCGTTTTCTTCCAGCACCTGGCCGCCGAACTGCACCCGGTACACCACCTCGGGCCGGGCAAATTCCCAGGGGTTGCCCTGGGTCAGCCAATAGTCGGGCACCTCTACTTGCCTGCCGTCCACAATGGTCTGGCGGAACATGCCGTAGTCATACCTTATGCCGTAGCCATAACCGGCGATATTGAGGGTGGCCATCGCATCCAAAAAGCAGGCCGCTAAACGCCCCAATCCGCCGTTGCCCAAGGCCGCATCGGGCTCGAGCTCACTGATGGCGGCCATGTCCACGCCAAAATCCAGCAAGGCCTGCTGCACCCGGGCGCGCAAGCCTAGCGCCAGCAGCGCGTTGCCAAAGGTGCGGCCCACTAAAAACTCCATCGACAAGTAGTACACCCGCTTGGAGTCCTGGGCGTACTGGGCCCGGGTGGTTTTCATCCAACGCTCAATCAACTGGTCACGCACCGCATAGGCCGCAGCGTTAAGCCAGTCCTGCGCGCTCGCCGCCTGGGGGTCTTTGCCCACGCTAAACATCAGTTTGTTGGCAATCGCACGTTTGAGCGACTCTAAGTCCCGCTTGGGGCTGTCGAAGGGAAAGGTGGCTTGGGGGGAGGTCAAATCAGAAAAATTCATGGGCAATAGGCGAGTGAAACTAAGGCGTTGAAATAAGAGATGCGTACAGATCGCGGTATTGCCGAGCGCTGTCCTCCCAGCTCGATGCAATTCGCATGCCGTTGTGGCGGACGCGGTTCCAGTCCGGCCGCCGGCGGTACAGCGCAAAGGCACGCCGCAGGGCGCGGCGGTAGGGTGTGCTGTCAAAAGCGTCGAACACAAAACCGGTGGCACTGTTTTCTTCCAGGGTTTCCAGGTCGGTGTCCACCACGGTATCGGCTAGGCCGCCGACGCGGCGCACCAGCGGCAGGCTGCCGTATTTCATGCCATAGAGCTGGGTCAGCCCGCAGGGTTCAAAGCGCGAGGGTACGAGCGTCACGTCGCTACCGCCGAAAATGCGGTGCGCCAGCGCTTCGTCATAGTCCAGCCGTACCGCCACGCGTCCGGGGTAGGCCTGCGCTTGCGCCGCCAGCGCATGTTCGAGCGCGGCGTCACCGCTACCCAACACCAGCAACTGGCCACCGCCGCCGACAATTTCCTCGATCCCGCCCAGCACCAGCGGCAGGCCTTTTTGCTCGGTCAGGCGGCCCACCAGGGTGAACAGCGGCGCATCGAGCTGCAGGTCTAAACCGGTCTCGGCTTGCAGGTGCGCCTTGTTCAGGGCTTTGCCGGTCAGTTTGCGCATATCAAAGGGATGGGGCAGCAGGGCATCGTGCTTGGGATCCCACACGCTGCCGTCCACGCCATTCAAGATACCGCTGAGCTGCGCGGCCCGGCTGCGCAGCAATCCGTCTAGGCCGAAGCCTTGCTCTGCGGTCTGGATTTCGCGGGCATAGCTAGGGCTTACGGTGCTGATGTGGTTTGCATAGACCAGGCCCGCTTTCATAAAAGAAACCTGCCCATAAAACTCCAGCCCGTTGACGCTAAAGGCACTGGCGGGCAAGCCCAGTTCGGGAAAACAGCCCGCGTCAAAGCAGCCCTGGTAGGCCAGGTTGTGAATGGTGAACAGAGAGGGAACCCGGTGCGAGCTGTCCCACAAGGCCATGCAAGCGGGCGCCAGAGCGGCATGCCAGTCATGGCAATGCACCAATTGGGGACTCCAAGCGCTGTCTAATCCGTAGGCCAGGTGCGCAGCGCCCCATCCCAGTGCAGCAAAACGCCGGTGGTTATCGGCATAGGCATGATGCCGCGCGTCATGGTAGGGGTTGCCAGGCCGGTCATACAGGCCTGGTGCTATCAGCACATAGGCCTTGAGCGCCTGTCCCTGCGTACCCAATCCAGGTAAATGTCCCAAAACCACCCCGATGTGTTCGCCCCAGGGGGTGGTGAAATTGTCGATGGTCTGCGCTGCATGCAGGCCAGCCACTACCGCAGGGAAGCCCGGTAACAAGGGCCGCACATCGCAAGCTTGTGCGCCCAGCGCTGCGGGCAGAGCGCCTGCCACATCGGCCAAGCCGCCGGTTTTGAGCAAGGGAAAAAGTTCGGAGCTAACTTGAAGAATACGCATGCACACAAGCCGGGGCGGGACGCTTAGGAAGAAGTTAATGCGTCGAGCATAGCTTGGGTTATCAATACCACGCCGTTCTCGGTGCGCTCAAAACGCGCCGCATCGAGCGCGGGGTCTTCGCCGACGACCAGGCCTTCAGGCAACTCACAGCCCCGGTCCACCACAATTTTGCGCAAACGGCAGCCCTGGCCCACCGTGACGTCGGGCAAAAACACCGCTTGGTCAATCTCGCAAAAGGAATGCACCCGCACGCCGGAAAACAAGACGGAATTACTTACGACCGAGCCCGAAACTATGCAACCGCCCGAGACCATGGTGTTAATCGCCTGCCCATGCTTGCCTTGGGCATCCTGCACAAACTTGGCCGGCGGGAGCTGACGCTGACTCGTCCAGATGGGCCAGTTGGTGTCGTAAATATCCAGTGCTGGCGTGACGGATGCGAGGTCGAGATTAGCCTCCCAAAACGCGTCTATCGTGCCCACGTCACGCCAATAGGGCACAGACTCTTGGGTGGACGACACACAGGACATGGAGAAGGGATGGGCAATCGCACGCCCTTCCTGTACCACGCGCGGAATCACATCCTTACCAAAGTCGTGGCTGGACGATGCGTTTGCCAGATCTTCTTCGAGCACGCGGTAGAGGTACGCTGCATTAAAGATGTAAATCCCCATACTGGCCAGCGCCACATCCGGTTTATCGGGCATGGGCTGGGGCTGTTTGGGCTTTTCATCGAAGCGGACGATGTTGCGTGCCGCCTCAATGGCCATGACCCCGAATGCACTAGCCTCATGCAGCGGCACTTCGATGCATCCCACCGTGCAATCCATGCCGCTGTCCACATGGTCTTTGAGCATCAGCGAGTAATCCATTTTGTAGACATGGTCACCGGCCAGGATGACCACGTAATCCGGGTTGCTGCTTTGGATGATGTCCAGATTTTGGTAAATCGCATCGGCGGTACCGCGATACCAGTGCTCGTCATTGAGCCTTTGTTGGGCTGGTAGCAGGTCCACCATCTCGTTGAGCTCGGCGCGCAAAAAACTCCAGCCACGCTGAATATGGCGCAATAGCGAATGCGATTTGTACTGCGTAATGACACCAATACGCCGGATGCCGGAGTTGACACAGTTGGACAGTGCGAAGTCAACAATGCGGAACTTCCCACCGAAATACACCGCCGGCTTGGCGCGCTTATCGGTCAACTGCTTCAAGCGGGAACCGCGTCCACCGGCCAGCACCAGGGCGATGGTGCGGCGCACCAGCATATGGGGCTGCGTGGAGGGCTTGTGCGGGGCATCTTTGGTAGACATAGGGTCGTTCCTAGGGTGGTTCTTGTTGCGCTGATGTCGGTGCTGCGCTGGCAAGCCACAAACTCCCCGGTGGCAGCATTTCAACATGTTCCAAGCGTCGATTAGGGCTGTCCCCGCCAGCCGTGTCAATCAGAAGAAACCACACCCCCGGCGGCAGTACACAAGGCACCGGCTTGGACGCGCCGTTGCACAGCAGCAGGCAACTGGCATACAGCGCATCGTTGTGGTGCGGATCACCTATTGCGGTGGTCCAGTCGAGCTGCACTGCCAGCGTGTGGCGCGCCGGATCGTTCCAATCCTGGGGGCGCGGGGAGCTTGCATCGGCCAAAAACCACCGCGCCACCACACCCTGGTCTGCACCCTCTGCTTGCCACCAGCCGCTACTGCGCAGCACGGCCCGACTTTGGCGCAGCGCTTGTAACGAAGCGATGAAATCGGCATAGCCCGTATCGGCATTTTCCCAATCCAGCCAACTGATGGCGTTGTCCTGGCAGTAGGCGTTGTTATTACCACCCTGGCTGTGGCCGATGCTGTCACCGGCCTGCACCATCGGGGTACCCAGCGACAGCAGGGTGATTGCTAGCAGCACGCGCTGCCATTGGCTGCGTTGCGCGCGGATCTGCGGATCTGCGCTATCGCCTTCGATACCGCAGTTGATGCTCAGATTGTGGCCATGCCCGTCGCGGTTGTCTTCGCCATTGGCCTGGTTGCGCCGTTCGGTGTAGCGCAGCAGATCGGCCAAGGTAAAACCGTCATGCGCGGCGACAAAATTTACGCTGCTGTGGGCCGCCCGCGTGCGGGGTTCAAAGGTGTCGCTAGAGCCAGCCAGCCGCATAGCCCATTCGCCCAGGCCCCCATCGCGGTGCAGCCAAAAACTGCGCTGGGTGTCACGAAAGCGGTCGTTCCATTCCAGCCAAGCCGCTGGAAACTGCCCGAGCTGGTAACCGCCTTCCCCGATATCCCAGGGCTCGGCCACGAGCGTGCAGCGCGACAAGAGTGGATCGCCCGCCAGGGCCTGCAACAGGGGCGCACGGGCCGAAAACGCATAGTCTTGCGCAGCAGTGCCGCGCCCCAGCGCAGGGGCCAGGTCAAAGCGAAAGCCATCTATTCCGTAGTCCAGCACCCAGCTGCGCAGGCTTTGTAGCACCATGCGGATGACTAGCGGATGGTCTAGCCGCAAACAGTTGCCGCAGCCCGTCCAATTGCGATAGCGCGCCAGGTCGTCCAGGTCCAGGTGGTAATACGTGGCGTTATCGATGCCCCGCAAGCCCAAGGTCGGGCCGTGCTCGTCGGTCTCGCCACTGTGGTTGTAGACCACATCGAGCAGCACCTCCAGCCCGGCGGCGTGCAAGGCGCTGACCATCGCGCGCAACTCGCTGCGCGGCGTAGTGCCGGGCTGGCCACTCCAGTAGCGCGCGGTCGGTGCGCTCCAGGCAATCGGGCTGTAGCCCCAGTAATTGCGCAGGTTCAGCGTGAGCAAGCGCAGTTCATCGGCGCAGGTCGCCAAGGGCATGAGGCTGACGGTGGTCACCCCCATTCGTTTGAGATGCGCAATCGCTGCCGGGTGTCCCAGCCCGGCATAGCTGCCGCGCAAATGAGGGGGAATATCTGTGTGCAGGGCGCTGAAGCCTTTGACGTGCAATTCGCAAATCAATCGTTGCGCCGGATCCAACACTGGGCCCCGCGCTGCGGGCGCGAAGGGTTCTACGACGACGGCTTTCAGGGCCTGCTGCGCGTTGTCGCGCGTGTCCTGCACCATGGGCGCGTCCGCGCGGTGGCCTAGGTGAATATCCTGCCCCTCGTAGCTACCCAAAACGGCAGCGGCGCTGGGGTCGAGCAAAAGCTTGTGCGGATTGAAACGCTGGCCCCGCGCCGGGTCCCAAGGGCCGTGCACGCGCCAACCGTAAATTAATCCGGCTGTTGCGCCGGGGAGCAGGGCTTGCCAGACACCGTCCACCGCCGGGGGCATCTGAAAACGCTGGACTTCGGTCTGCCCTGCAATATCAAACAGACACAGGTCTACTGCCTGCGCGTTCGGTGCTGCCAAGGCCAATTGCACGCCGCCGTCCACCACCGTTGCGCCCAGCAGCGCTACGCCATTCAGGCGCTGCAAGGCCGCGTCCATCACACTGCGCTCACGCGGGTTCCAGCACCAGACAGGACAGCGGTGGCAGATGCAGAAGCAGCGATTGTTCGTGCCCGTGCGCCCCCTGTGCCTCCGCATGCAAGCTGCTGTTGCCGATACCGCTGCCGCCGTACACGCTTGCATCGGTGTTGATCACTTCACGCCATGCGCCCCCCTGCGCAACACCGAGTCGATAAGCGGTACGCGGCAAGGGTGTGAAATTGCAGACCACCACCGCGCATTGGCCGCTGCGCGACCACCGGGCAAAGGCCAATACCGATTGGGCATGGTCTTCGTGCGCGATCCAGCTGAACCCGGCGGAATCTACGTCTTGCTGGTGCAAGGCGGGCAGGTCGCGGTAGACGCGGTTGAGATCACGCACCAAGCGCTGCACACCGGCGTGGCCGGGCTGGTCTTGCAGATGCCAGGGCAGGCTTTGGCCATCGGCCCATTCGGTGGGCTGGGCGAATTCACCCCCCATAAACAATAGTTTTTTTCCCGGATAGGCCCACATCAGGCCGTAAAGCGCGCGCAAATTGGCCAATTGCTGCCACGGGTCGCCCGCCATCTTGCCCAGCAGCGAACGCTTGCCGTGCACCACTTCGTCGTGCGAGAGCGGGAGCACAAAGTTTTCGCTAAACGCGTACATCAGCCCAAAAGTCAGCAAATTTTGGTGGTGGCGGCGGTAGACGGGATCGAGCTGAAAGTAGTCGAGCGCATCGTGCATCCAGCCCATATTCCACTTGAAGTGAAAGCCCAGCCCACCGCCAGCCAGGTCGGGCGCTGGCGGGCGACTCACGCCCGGGAAGGCGGTGGATTCTTCGGCAATCATCAGCGTGCCAGGCCGCTCCACACCGACTTGGTGGTTGAGGCGGCGCAGGAAATCCATGGCCTCCAGGTTTTCGCGCCCGCCATGGGCGTTGGGTATCCACTGGCCGGGCTCTCGGCTGTAATCGCGGTACAGCATAGAGGCCACGGCATCGACACGCAGGCCGTCAATGCCAAAGCGCTCCAACCAGTACAAAGCGTTGCCGATTAAAAAATTACGCACTTCGGTGCGGCCGAAGTTGTAGATCAGCGTATTCCAGTCCTGGTGAAAACCTTCCTTGGGGTCAGCGTATTCATAGAGATGCGTGCCGTCAAAAGTCGCCAAACCGTGCGCGTCGCTGGGGAAGTGCGCGGGCACCCAATCCAAAATAACGCCCAATCCGGCGGCATGGGCCGCGTCCACAAAATACTGAAAATCTTCAGGGCTGCCAAAGCGCGCCGTGGGCGAGAACATACCCAGCGGCTGGTAGCCCCAGGACGCGTCCAAGGGGTGTTCACTGACCGGCAGCAACTCCAGATGCGTAAAGCCCAGGTCGCGGGCATAAGGCACCAGCGTGTCGGCCAGTTCGCGGTAGTTCAGCCAGCGCCAGCCGTCCGCTTTGCGCCAGGAACCAAGGTGCACTTCGTACATCGACAAGGGCGCGTTCAGCGCATTGGCTGCGGCACGCGATGGCTGCATTGCGCGCCGGGGTGGCAGGCCACACACCACGCTGGCCGTGGCAGGCCGCAATTGGGTTTGGAAGGCATAGGGGTCCGCTTTCAATGCGACCAGACCCTGCGCGCCCAAGATTTCAAACTGGTAGGTGTCGCCCCGCACCACCTGGGGCAGAAAGATTTCCCACACGCCGCAGCCATGGCGCAAACGCATAGGGTGGCGCCGCCCGTCCCACTGGTTGAAACTTCCGACCACCGACACCCGCTTGGCATTGGGCGCCCAGACTGCAAAGCGGGTGCCCGGTACGTCATCGCGTATATCGGGGTGCGCGCCCAGGCATTCGTAGGGCCGCTGGTGCGAGCCTTCGGCCAGCAGCCAAATGTCCCCATCGGAAAGGATTTCGGGAAAAGCATAGGGGTCATCGAGCAGCGTGGAGTCGGCGGTGTTGCCTGCGCCCGGCTGCCAGTGCACCCGCAACTGGTAGACAAAGGGCACGCTGCGCCCCGGCAGCGCGCTGCTAAACACATCGCTATTTCCCAGTCGCTGCAAGCTGCCCGCCAAGCGCTGCGTGTTGCGCTCTACCACGTCCACCGTGCGGGCATGGGCTAGCACAGCGCTAACCCACAAACGTCCGTCCTGCACATGCATACCCAGCACGCCAAACGGGTCGGCGTGCCGCGCCGCCATCAGGGCGGAAACATCGTGGCTTCTCAGCATAGAGTGCGGCGCGAAAGCGGTGGCTATTCGCGCGCCAGACCGAAGTAGCCGCCCCAGGGCTGCAGCGCTACATAGCCTTCGATGAGCAAAGCACCTTGCAGACCGCTGCCCTCCAGCGACTGTGTGCCGTAGTGGGCGGGCGGCAGCGGCCAGTCCGCCGCTGTGTCGCTGAAATTAAACACGCATAGCACGCACTGCCCGGCATGGCTGCGCTCAAAGGCCAGCACCTGCGGATGCAGGGGCAGCAGCCGCATAGCGCCATGCACCAGCGCCGGGTGCTGCGCGCGCCAGCGGATCAGGCCGGTATAGAAATGAAGCAGGCTGTGCGGATCGGCGCGTTGCGCGTCGACCGCCAGCGCGAGGTGCTCTGGCGGCAGTGGCAGCCAGGGCTCGGCGCTGCTGAACCCCCCCTGCACCTGCTGCGCTTGCCAAGGCATCGGGGTGCGGCAGCCGTCACGGCCCTTGAACTCGGGCCACATGGCTTTGCCAAAGGGGTCTTGTAGTTGCTCAAATGGGATGTCCACCTGCGTGAGGCCCAACTCATCGCCCTGGTAGATACAGGGACTGCCGCGCAAGCTCATCTGGAAAGCGGCAGCCAGCCGCAGCAATCGCGCATCGGGCTCTGCCCCGCCCCAGCGCGTGGCGACCCGCATCACATCGTGGTTGGACAGCGCCCAGCAAGGCCAACCGTCACCCACCGTGGCCATAAAGGTATCGAGCAGGCCATGCAAAAACGTGGCGCTTTTGTTGGCTCCGAGCAAGTCGAAGGAGTAGGCCATGTGCAGCTTGTCGCCGCCTTGGGTGTATTGGGCGATGCGGGTCAGGCTGTCATCATCACCGATTTCGCCGACCATGGTGCTGCCGGGGTAGCGGTTCAGCAGCGCCCGCAGTTCTTTCAAAAACCCGAGGTTCTCGGGGCGGCTTTTGTCGTACACATGGTGCTGGCGGCTGTAGGGGTTGACCGGGTCGACCGAGGCATCCTTAGGGTCGGGCTGGCCGCGCCCTGGGTTGTTGCGCAGCGCCTGGTCGTGGAAATAGAAATTCGCCGTGTCCAAGCGGTAGCCATCCACCCCTAGTTCGAGCCAGAAACGCACGTCGTCGAGGATGGCTGCACGCACCTGCGGGTTGTGGAAATTCAGATCGGGCTGGGAGGCTAGAAAGTTGTGCAGGTAGTACTGCAAGCGCCGGGTGTCCCACTGCCAGGCACTGCCACCAAAGATGGAGAGCCAGTTATTCGGTGGCGTGCCGTCGTCACGGGCATCGGCCCACACATACCAGTCGGCGCGCGGGTTGTTGTGGCTGGCACGGCTTTCGATAAACCAGGGATGTTGATCGGAGGTGTGCGAGAGCACCTGGTCGATCATGACTTTCAGGCTCAGGCTATGGGCGTGGCGCACTAATTCGCGAAAGTCGTCCAAGGTGCCGAACAGCGGGTCGATGTCGCGGTAGTCGCTGACGTCATAGCCGAAGTCTTTCATCGGGCTTTTAAACACCGGCGACAGCCACACCGCGTCTGCGCCTAGGGCTGCAACATGGGCCAAGCGCTGGGTAATACCGGGCAAATCGCCCACGCCGTCGCCATTGCTATCTTGAAATGAACGCGGGTAGATTTGGTAGATGATGCCGCCGCGCCACCAGTCTGCATTTTCATTCCGTGTTGCGGACGCTTGTGTCATCAATGCTGCGGCTCCCTAAGGAAAACCGGCACAGCGCCGGTGGCTGCAAACATTGTAGGCGGGGCTGCCGTTTAAGCCACTGCGGTCCAGCGTCCACCCGCGCGGCTGGAGGCCACCACCGCTTCGATGAATTGCATGCCGCGTAAGCCATCCTCCACGGTGGGTACCTGGCAGGCCAGTGGATTAGCCTCACGCTGCCCCCAGCGTGCGTGCAATTGCTCCGCAAAGTCGGTATAAAGCTGCGCAAAAGCCTCCAAGTAACCCTCCGGATGACCAGCCGGAATGCGGCTGGCATGCGCCGCTGCGGGCCCGGCGGTAGCGCCAGCGCGGGTCACCAACTGCGGTGCGCCGCCCAGGGGCGTAAACCATAGCTGGTTGGGGTGTTCCTGGCGGAACTCTAAACCCGCTTTGGTTCCATAGACGCGCACTTTTAAACCGTTTTCATTGCCTGGCGCCACCTGGCTGGACCACAGCATGCCGCGCGCGCCATTGCCATAGCGCATCAGCACATGGGCGTTGTCGTCCAGCTTGCGGCCATCCACAAACGTCGACAAATCAGCGCAAACTTCTTGCACCTGTTGGCCGCTGATAAAGCGCGCCAGATGTTCGGCGTGGGTGCCGATGTCGCCTAGCGAGCCGCCCGCACCGGCTTGCGCTGGGTCTACCCGCCATGCGGCTTGTTTTTGGCCGCTTGCTTCGAGCGGTGTGCTTAACCAATCTTGCACGTATTCCGCATGCACCAGACGGATATCACCGAGATCACCCGCCGCCACCATGGCGCGGGCTTGGCGCACCATAGGGTAGCCACTGTAGTTGTGGGTGAGTGCGAATAAACAATGGCTAGCGCGCACCGCTGCGACCAGGGCTTGCGCATCGGACAAGGTGGAGCTCAGCGGCTTGTCGCAAATCACATGGATGCCCGCTTCCAAAAAAGCCAGCGCAATCGGCGCGTGCAGGTGGTTGGGCGTGACGATGGACACCGCATCAATGCCGTCGGGGCGCTGACTTTCAACCTGCGCCATCGCGCGGTAGTCGCTGTAGGCGCGCTCGGGCGCGATATGCAGCTCAGCGGCGCTGGCACGGGCGCGCTCGGGGTTGGCCGACAGGGCGCCAGCCACCAGTTCATAGCGGTCGTCCATGCGTGCGGCGATGCGGTGTACGGCACCGATAAAGGCACCTTGCCCACCGCCCACCATGCCTAGCCGGATCCGCCGAGGCACGCCCTTGCTGTTACTTGCTTCGATGGCCATAAACGCCTCCCGTTTTTACTTGATGCCGAAGGCATGGCGCGCTTTATCAGCCCCCCGACTCCAGCGTATGCCGCGCATGGGTGTCTTGCTTGAGCGTCTGCACCAATTGCGGCAGCGCCAGCGCCAGTTGCGCCTTGAGCGTGAAGGGCGGGTTGATCAGGAACACGCCGCTGGCGGGCAGGCCCGGGCGCACAGTCTCGCCGGCATCGTCTTGCAGCAGTTTGCTCGATTTCACGGTCAGCGTGATGTCCAGCCAACTCTTGCCCGCTTTATTGGCCAGGGTGCGCAATTTACGTGGCAAATCGTGTGCTTCCGGGCGCGGGATGATCGGGTACCAGACCATGTAATTGCCGGTGGCAAAGCGCGTCAAGGCATCGGCCACCATGGCGGCCACGCGGCCATAGTCGCTTTTAATTTCATAACTTGGGTCGCACAGCAGCAGGGCGCGGCGCGAAGGCGGTGGCAGGAATTTTTTGACCGCTTCAAAACCGTCTTCGCGTGCAATCGCCACTTGCCGTCCGGCCTCCAGTTGTGCGATATTGGCGGTCAGGGTTTTGCTATCGGTGGGGTGCAGTTCAAACAACTTCAGTTTGTCGCGCCCGCGCAGCGGCTGTTGGCAGATAAAGGGCGAACCTGGATAAACCTTCCATTGGCCCACTGCGTTAAATCCGGCGACCATGTCCAGATAGTCCTGCACCAGCGGCGCCCAAGGCTGGGCTGGGCTGGTTTGGGCCAGCTTCAAAAAGCCTTGGCTGGCCTCGGCACTGGTCTGGGCGTAGTCGCCGTCCAGCCGGTACAAGCCAGCCCCGGCATGCGTGTCCATGACAGTAAACGGGGTTTCTTTGAGCGTCATGTGCTTGAGCAGCGCCAGCAAAACCATGTGTTTGAGCACGTCGGCGTGGTTGCCCGCGTGAAAAGCGTGTCGATAACTGAACATGGCGACTATGGTAACCGCCGCGTGTCGCAGCAACAGGTCTTGGTTGGACAATCGCTGTTTTCGCACCGACCGGTTTTCGTGGATATTTTTTTACCCATCACTTCTTTGACCACGGCCTGCGCACTATTGCTGCAGCACCCGCAGTTTGCACAGGCCCTAAGCCTGTCGCTGTGGAGCGGTATGGCGGCAACGCTGTTGGCGCTGGGCGTGAGCGCCTTTATTTTGTCCACGGGCCTGGGGCTGCGCACCGATCACAGCCATTCAAGGCTATTGCCTGCCATGTTGGCCTTGCCGCATGTGGCCTTTGCTTTGGGCTGCATGCTCCTGCTGGCTCCGTCGGGTTGGCTGGTGCGGCTTTTGTTTGCGGCTTTGCACCCCTGGGCCGAGGCTATACCCTTTGCCTTGGATGCGCCGCCGCCTTGGCAGAGCACCCAAGACCCGTATGCGCTGGGCTTGGTGTTGGTGCTGGTGTGCAAAGAAATTCCGTTTTTGTTGTGGGGCGCATGGGCGCAATTACAGCGACCGGATCTGGCGCAAGCCTGGCAAGCGCAAATGCGTGTCGCCACCACTTTGGGCTATAGCGCGCAGTCAGCCTGGTGGTGCGTGGTCTGGCCGCAGTTGTTACCGCGCATGGCCGGGCCACTGCTGGCGGTCTGGGCTTATAGCCTGTCGGTGGTGGACGTGGCCTGGATCATCGGGCCGGGCGCGCCGCCCACGCTGGCGGTGCTGGCATGGCAGTGGCTGCAAGATGCGGACCCTGCTATTGGCGCGCAAGGCCTGGCCGCTGTGTTGTGCCTTTTGCTGTGCACTGTGTTGGTGGCCGGTTTGGCTTTTATCCTGTATCGCATGGACTTGCGCTGGTGGGCGCCGGCGCGCTGGACGCGCGGCTCGCGGTCCATCACGGAATCAGTCCTTACGATGGGCCGCCTAAGACAGCTGAGTGCACGCTTCAAGTGGCGTGAAAAGGTGGCCCTTGCGCTAAGCGCTGATCGGGCTGGGCCGTGTCGTATCCATACGGGAATTCATCATGACGCGTCGGGCTTAGTGGCGGCCTTGCTGGTCGCTTATGCGCTGGTCGCTGCGGCCCTCGTGTGGGGCAGCGTGGCGGGGGCCTGGCCTTTTCCCGCGCTGTGGCCGCAGTCCTGGACGCTGCAGGCTTGGCAGCAAGTGCTGGGCAGTTCCGGGGTGCTGGGCACCACCTTGTGGCTGGGTCTGGCCAGTGCTGGAGCAGCCTTCCTGGTGGCACTGGCCATTCTGGAAGGGCTGCCTGCGCGCTGGCACGCCGCTTGGTTCAGCGCTGCTTATCTGGTATTGGCACTGCCCGCTTTGCTATGGGCGCTTGGTTTGCAGCGCGTGTGCATCGCTTTGGGCTGGGACGCCAGCGCGTGGGGTTTGTGGCTGGCGCATAGCCTGAGCGTCTGGCCCTATGTGCTACTTAGCTTGCAAGGCCCGTATGCCGCGCTTGATCCGCGCGGCGCGCAGTTGGCGGCCAGTCTGGGCCGCTCGCGCTGGGCGTATGGGTGGCAGGTGCAATGGCCCATGCTGCGCGCACCCTTGGCGGCGGCTTTTGCTGTCGGTTTTGCCGTCAGCGTAGCGCAGTTTTTACCTACCTTGTTTGTCGGTGGCGGGCGCTTTGCGACGGTGACGACCGAAGCGGTGGCCTTATCTTCTGGCGGTCAGCGCTCGCTGCTGGCCGCTTATGCGCTATTGCAATGGCTCTTGCCTGCATGTGTGTTTGCGCTGGCCTTGGGGCTGGGACGCAAGCGGCGTTTTGCGCCACCCCGCATGGCGCCTGGCCTGGCTTAGGATGCGTCGGTCTATGCCCGCTTCCTTCGATATTTCAGCGGCCTTGCACCTGCAAGTGCAAAGTCTGCGCAGTCCGCGCGCCACCTTGGCGCAAGCGCTGGACATTGCGCTGCCCGCGGGTGCAGTTCATACCATCATGGGCCCCAGTGGCTCGGGCAAATCCAGTTTGCTGGCCGCGGTATGCGGCACGCTGGCGCCGGCGCTGCAATTCCAAGGCACGGTGCATGTGTTGGGCCGGCGTGTGGATGGTTTGCCCACGCGCGCACGGCGCATTGCTTTGCTCTACCAGGACGATTTGCTGTTTGCGCATATGACGGTGCGGGAAAACCTGTTGTTTGCCTTAGCCGCCGGGCCGCAGGCGGCGCGCGAGGCACAGGTGGCACAAGCGCTCGAGGAAGTGGAGTTGGCCGGTTTCGCCCATGCTGATCCGGCGACCTTATCGGGCGGTCAGCGCGCACGCGCTGCCTTGGCGCGCGCCTTACTCGCGCAACCGCAGGCTTTGATGCTCGATGAGCCGTTTGCCAAACTCGATGTGGCGCTGCGCCAGCGTATGCGCGCACTGGTGTTTGACGCAGTAGCCCGGCGCGGCATCGCTGCCATCGTGGTGACGCATGACCCGGCCGATATTGCCGACCCTGCGCGTGTCACGCATTTGAGCGCACCCTAAGCCTGCGCAAGTTGTCATCGCTTGCGCCGACAATGCCGATATGTTGGACCGCTTCACCACCCGCCTGATACGCCCGGCTGTGCAAGCGCTGGCGCGCCCGCTGCTGCGCGGGGGTATTTCGGCCAATCACATCACTTGGGCCGGATTTATCCTGGGTGTGCTCGCCGCTACTTCGGTGGCCGCGCAGGCCTGGATGGCGGGCTTGGCGCTGCTGCTGTGTTCTCGCTTGTGTGATGCACTGGACGGCGCCGTAGCCCGCGCTAGCGGAGGGAGCACGGCGATCGGCGGCTTTTTAGATATTGCCTTGGACTTTGTGTTTTATGCGCTGATGGTACTGGCCTTTGCACTGGCCGATCCGCCGCGCAATGCCTTGCCTGCAGCGGTATTGCTTACCGCCTTTGTAGGCACCGGTAGTAGCTTTCTTGCATTTGCCGCATTAGCAGCGCAGCGCGGTTTGCACAACCCGCAGTACCCAGACAAATCCTTTTATTTTTTGGGTGGCTTGACGGAAGCCACAGAAACTTTGGCACTCTTGTGTGCCATGTGCGTCTGGCCGGATTATTTCGTGCCGCTGGCTTACGGATTTGCAGCTTTGTGTGGCATTACCTGGGTGGGCCGCATCGCAAGCGGTGTGCGATTGTTGGCCGATGCGTCAGCAGATCCACCGCAACACGGCCCGCACGAAGACAAGCTGCCTGCGAACCTTGGGCAGGATGCCGGTGTTTAGCGCTCGCATGCTCTGGCGCTTGGCGCTGGGCGCCATGCTGCTGCTTGCGCTCGCCGGTGTGATGCAAGGGTCTGAATGGTTCAGCCTGGCGCGCTTGCAAGCGCAGTACCAAGACTTGCAAGCCTGGCACACGCAAGCACCCTGGACGGTACGCGCCGTGTTTTTTGTGTTGTATTTGCTGCTGGCTAGCGCAGCCGTACCCGGCATTGTGGTGTTGACATTGGCCGGTGGCGCAGTGCTGGGCTTTGGCTGGGGATTGTTGCTGGTGTCCTTTGCCTCTAGCCTGGGTGCGACGCTGACCTTGCTGGTGGTACGCCATGTGCTGGCCGAGAGTTTGCCCGCTTACATGGGCCCTGGCATGGCGAGGCGTTTGGGTCGCATGACGCGGGGCTTGGAGCGGGAAGGCGTTTTTTATTTGCTCAGTTTGCGCTTGATTCCCTTGGTGCCCTTTGGTGCCATCAATGTGCTCATGGGTTTGACGCGTATGCCGGCCTGGCGCTTTTATGTATTTAGCCAATTGGGTATGTTGCCTGCCACCATGATTTACTTGCAAGCGGGGACTCAGTTGGCCGCATTGCAATCGGTCTCGCAGGTATTGCAGCCGCAAGTGGTCGCCGTCTTGATGGCTTTGGCGCTCGCCTTGGCTTGCACACCGTGGTTGACGCGCCGCGCGCTGGGCTGGCTGCGCAGGCGTTCCGTCGGCGCTCGCTGGAAGCGCCCGGCGCGTTTTGATTACAACCTGATCGTCATCGGCGCCGGTGCCGGGGGCTTGGTCTCGGCCTATGTGGCCGCGCATGCGCAAGCCCGCGTGGCCTTGGTGGAAGCAGGCGAGATGGGTGGCGATTGCCTCAACCGCGGCTGCGTGCCCAGCAAGGCCTTGATTCAAAGTGCCCGCGTCGCGCACCAAGTGCGGCAAGCGGCTGGCTTTGGTGTGCAAACCGGCGCGGTGCAGGTGGACTTTGCCGCCGTCATGCAGCGGGTGCGCAGCATCATTGCTGCCATCGCGCCGCACGACAGCGCCGAGCGTTACCGCGCCATGGGCGTGGAGGTGTTGCAAGCCTATGCCCATATCGTCGATCCTTGGACGGTGGAGTTGCGCCGTAGCGGCCAGGCACACGAGCGCATCAGCGCGCGCAGCATCATCCTGGCTACTGGCTCGCAGCCGCGCGTGCCCGATATAGCGGGCTTGCAGGACAGCGGCTTTGTGACCACCGATACGCTGTGGGATCGCTTGGAGCAATCGGGCGCGCTGCCGCGCCGCATCGCCATCGTTGGCGGCGGCCCGGTGGGCTGCGAGTTGGCGCAAGCCTTGGCACGCCTGGGCGCGCAGGTGAGCTTGGTGGAAGCCGCGCCCGCATTGTTGTCGCAGGAAGATGCCGATGTCAGCGAGGTGGTGCAGGCGGCCTTGCGCGCCGATGGTGTGCGCGTGTTCACTGCCCATCAAGTTCTGCGCTGCGAGACTTTGCCGGTGCATGCAGGCGCTGACAAGCTGCTGGTGCTTCGTCCGTGCACGGAATTGCCTGTGGGTGGCTCTGTTGCGCACATGGCCGCGCAAGTGCAGGGCGATGCATTGGCGTTGCCCTACGACCTGCTGATTTGCGCGACAGGGCGCAAGGCAAGACTGAGCGGGTTTGGCTTGGAGGATTTGGGAATAAGCGGCGATGCGCTATTGCATACCAATGACTATTTGCAAACACTGATTCCCTCGATTTACGCCGCAGGTGATGTGGTGGGCCCCTACCAATTCACCCACGCCGCCGCGCACCAGGCCTGGTATGCGGCGGTCAATGCTTTGCTTGATGGCTGGTGCGCGCTGCGGCCCGACTACAGCGTGCTGCCCACGGCGGTCTATGTCGCGCCTGAAGTGGCACGCGTGGGCCTCAATGAGCAGCAAGCGCAGGCGCGCGGCCGAGCCTATGAAGTCACCCGCTTTGAATTGGCGGGTCTGGACCGCGCCATTTGTGATGCCGCGCTTGGCGCAATACCTGCGGGTTTTGTCAAAGTACTCACCGTGCCTGGTCGCGATACCTTGCTGGGCGTCTCCATTGTCGGTGCGCACGCGGGCGAATTGCTGGCGCCCTATGTGCTGGCCATGCGCCACGGACTGGGTTTGAAATCGATTCTGAGCACGATCCACGCCTATCCCACGCTGAGCGAGTCGGCTAAGCATCTGGCGGGCCAATGGCAGCGCGCGCACTTGCCCAAAGCGGCCATGCCCTGGCTGGCGCGCTGGCATAGCTGGCGGCGCGGTTAGTCACAATCGGGCGCTATGCAGGCAAACCCCGGCCCCATCTTGCGCGACCTGGTGCTGGTCGGTGGCGGGCATAGCCATGTGGCCGTGCTCAAAGCCTTTGGTATGCAGCCCATGGCGGGCCTGCGCCTTACGCTGGTGTGTACCGATGCGCATACGCCGTATTCGGGCATGCTGCCCGGCTATGTGGCTGGGCATTACGACTACGACGAAGTTCACCTTGATTTGGTGCGCTTGTGTGCCTACGCCGGTGCCCGTTTTGTACGCGCGCAAGTCGTAGGCATAGACCGCGCGGCGCGGCAGGTGCTGTTGCACGGGCGCCCGCCCTTGGACTACGACGTGCTGGCGATTAACACCGGCTCCACGCCGCAGGTGGCGCAGGTGCCGGGCGCAGCGGAGCATGCGATTCCCGTCAAACCGATTGCCGCTTTTAACGCGCGCTGGTTGCAATTGCTTGCCAGTGTGCGCGCCGGACAAGGCCCGCGCCATATTGCCGTCGTGGGCGCTGGTGCCGGTGGCGTGGAACTGCTGCTGGCGATGCAATACCGTTTACAGGCCGAGTGCAAAGCGCTGGGCATTGCGGCACCGCAGTTTTCCTTGTTTTCTGCGGCAAGCACCATCTTGCCGACGCACAACGCAGGTGTGCGCGCGCGCTTCATGGCCACCTTGCAAACGCGCGGTGTACAAGTGCATCTGCGCGCGCGGGTGCAGGCGGTCAGCGCCTCGGGTGTGCAAGTGGTGCGCCCTGATGCTTGGGGTGCTGCGACGGCACAGGTGCAGCAGGCTGGCGATCAAAACGATGTGCTTGCATCGAGCACCGCATGGGCGCTCGAACCTACAGAGGCCGATGCGGTGTTTTGGGTGACGCAAGCATCGGGCGGCAGTTGGCTGGCATCCACTGGTTTGGCCCTCGATTCTGACGGCTGTGTGCGCGTGAACCAGTATTTGCAGACGGACACCGATGCGCGCATATTTGCCAGTGGCGATGTGGCCTCCTTTGGCCCAAGCCCTTTGGAAAAAGCCGGCGTGTTTGCGGTGCGTATGGGCATGCCACTGGCGCGCAATCTGCGCCGTGCTTTGTGTGGTTTGCCCTTACAGGCCTACCGGCCGCAAAAGCGCTGGCTCGCCTTGATCAGTACCGGCGACCGCTATGCCATCGCCTCGCGTGGGTTATTGGACTTTGCCGGCGCTTGGGTCTGGCGCTGGAAAGACCGCATAGATAGGCGCTTTATGCAGCGCTTTTCGGATCTGGGTGTTGCCGCCATGGCGCCCGTGGCGGCGCTTACGCCTAGTTTGACGGATTTTGCAGACTTGGACCATAAGGAGCGCGAACAAGCGCAGCAGGCGCAGGCTATGCGCTGCGGTGGCTGCGCCGCCAAAGTAGGTGCCGGTGTGTTGGGGCGGGCCTTATCAGGCTTGCAGACTTGGGAAAGCCCTGACGTGCTGATTGGCCTGTCCGCGCCCGATGACGCAGCACTGGTGCGTATTCCCGCAGGCAAAGCGCAGGTGCAAACCGTAGATTTTTTCCGCGCTTTTATCGACGACCCTTACCGCTTTGGCCAAATCGCTGCCAACCACGCACTCGGCGATATTTTTGCGATGGGCGCCACGCCGCATACGGCCACGGCCATTGCCGTCGTGCCGCCGGGGCTGGACCGGCAAACCCAAAGCCTGTTATCCCAACTCATGGCCGGCGCGGTGCAAGTGCTCAATGCCGCGGGCTGCGCGCTGGTGGGCGGCCACAGCGGCGAGGGGCCGGAGTTGTCGCTGGGATTTGCCATCAATGGCCTGGTGGACGTGGATGTGCAGGGTCAGCCACTGCAATTGATGCGCAAAACCGGCGCGCAGGCGGGTGATGCCCTTATTTTGACCAAGCCCCTGGGCACCGGCACTTTGTTTGCCGCCCACGCCTTGGGCCAGGCGCGCGGGCGCTGGGTGGAGGCGGCGTTGGAGAGCATGGCGCAATCGAGTCAAGGCGCTGCACAGGTTTTGGCGCAGTGCGGCGCCCATGCGTGTACCGATGTGACCGGTTTTGGATTGCTCGGTCATTTGCTGGAGATGTTGGAAGTTTCCGCCTTGGGCGCGCAGTTGCAGCTCGCGGCCCTTCCCGTACTGGACGGCGCACTTGAATGCATGCAGGCCGGCATTTTCAGCTCCTTGCATACGAGTAATGCACAGCGTAGCGTAGCTATTGCAAGCCCGGCCTTCGGCGCAGGGGCATCCCCTGTTTCGGCGACGCATCAGCCTATGCGGCAAGCCTTGCTATGGGACCCACAAACGGCCGGTGGCCTGCTCGCTAGCGTGCCCTGGGACCAGGCGCAGGCCTGTGTACAAGCCCTTCAAGCGCATGGTTACGTGCATAGCGCCGTGATCGGCAGGGTGTGCGTGGCGCCTGATTTCAGAGCACCGATCGCGCTCGTGGAACAATAGGGGTATGACGCAAGAATCAGCGACACCCTCCGCAGACTCTGTGGTTACGGGTGAAGAAGCAAGGGCCTTGGGTGCCCAACCCGCCGCACGCCCTTATCGGCAGCCGGAACATTTGGTGCTATGGGGCCTGGGCCCGGCACATTTGCGTTTGTTGGAACACTTCAAGCGTAAGCCTTTGCCGCATGTGCGCATTACGGTTTTGTCCCAACAGACGCAGACTTTTGCCCCGCGTAAATTGGCGCGTTATGTGGCCAATGAGCTCACGCTGGCGCAATGCATGAACGATGCCGAACCCTGGTTGCAACAAGCCGGCGTGCAGTGGACCGGGCGCCAAGGGCGGGGGCTCAATGTGGTCTCGCGTACGGTGCTGCTCGATGACGGACAAACCCTGGGCTACGACGTCTTATCCATTAATACCGGGCCCTTGCCGCATCGGGAGGCCATTGAGGCGGCTGTGCCGGGCGCGCGCGAGCATGGGTTATTTGTCTCGCCACTGGAAGGATTTGTCCCTATCTGGCCCAAAGTATGCGGTTTGGGCCGCACGCGGGCATTGCGTATGGCGGTGATTGGGCCCGGTATCGAAAGCTTTGAACTCGCTTTGGCAGTGCGCCAGCGCATGCCAACGGCCGCCGTGACGTGGATCATCGGCCCGCACCATGGTGAAGATAGAGGCTATAGCGAGACTTTGCACCAGCGTATGTTGCAGTTATTGCGCGAGCAGCGGGTAACCGTGCTGTACGAAAACGTCGCCGCTTTAACGCGCGATGATGTGGTACTGGCCAGCGGCGCGCTATTGGCCTGCGATGTGCCGATGCTGGTACTGTCGCGATCGCCAGCCGGATGGCTGGCCACCAGTGGTCTGAGCTTGCAGGTAGGCGGCTCAGGCCTGGAGACCGACGTCCATGAGCGCAGCACCAGCCACCCCGAAGTCTTCCATGTGTGGCGCGACAGTCCGGTGCTCGCCTCGAATGTGCATGCCTTGATGCGGTCGGCGCCTACCAAAATGCAAGCCACGCCAGTGCAGCGCGCGCAATTTCTGTATGCAGGGGCTAGCCATGCTTTGTTGGCTTGGGGCGGACAATGCTTTCAGGGGCGCACCGTGGCCTGGTTGAAACAATTCTTGAAACTCTAAGCTTCGTTTTTTTTAAAGAGGTATGCAATGGATGCTATCGAAACCCAGCCCTCGGACACACCGGACCGGCCCCAGCGCAAAGTAGATTCGCTTTTGCAGCATTACGGCCTGAGCCATGAACATCCCATCAATGAGCTGATTCATTTTTTCGCCATCCCGGCCATCATGTTGAGTTTGACGGGTTTGCTGTTTGCTTTGCACCCATTGGCAGCGTTGCTGTCGATTGCCGTGAGCATGGTGTATTACGCACGCCTATCTTGGCCTTTTACGGTATGTATGTTGTTGGTCTGGTCAGTTCTGTTGGCGCTGGTCGATGCCCTTCAGGTGCATGGTCTTCTGGTGCCCGTCAGTTTGCTGATTTTTGTGGTCGCCTGGGTTTTTCAATTTATTGGGCACCACCTGGAGGGGAAAAAACCTTCGTTTTTTGAAGATGTGCAGTACCTGCTGGTCGGACCCCTGTTTGTCTTGAGCAAGGCTTTCGAGCGCATGGGCGTGCGCTGGTAAGTTCGATGGTGGTTCGTCTTTTGGCGTTATTGCAGATTGCCAGCTATCAGGTAGAAGCCTGATGGCGCGGGTGGCGGTGCTAGGCGCCGGTTTTGTAGGCTTGTCGTGCGCATATCACTTGATGCGTGACGGCCATCATGTGACGCTCTACGAACCCCTAGGCGCTGCCGGAGGGGCTTCCTTTGGTAATGCCGGCACATTTGCCAACTATGCGTGCATTCCGGTCAACAACCCCACGGTATTCCGCGATTTGCCCGCTTATCTGTTTTCAAGCCAAAGCCCCTTGCGGGTGCGATGGACCCATCTTTTTTCACTGGCTCCGTGGTTGGTGCGCTTTTTATGGCACTCCACGCCCAGCCGCTATACCGAGACGGCCACCGCCTTATCGCATCTTCTGGCCCGCGCCCAAAGCGGCTATGACGCGATGATTGCCGACGCCCAATTGGGCGGCTTCATCCGGCAACAGGAATGTTTGTACCTCTACTCCAGCGCCCAGGCTTTTGAAGGCGCGCGCGAAACTTTGGAATTACGCCGCCGCCTAGGTGTGTCCTCTGAAATTCTCGATGCCGCAGCGATCGCCGCACTAGAGCCGCAATTGAGTCCAATTTTCCATCGCGGTGCACTCTTTAGCGGTTCTTGGCATTTGAGCGACCCGTCCGGTTTTTTGCATGCCTTGCTGTCCCATTTGCAGGGCAAAGGTTTGGTCGTGCATTCCTTACCGGTCCAGACATTACGGGCGGATGCACAGGAGGTCCGGGTGGGTGGTGCCGGGCATGAAGCGGCTTACGATTACCTAGCACTGTGCGCTGGGGTGCATTCGAAAGCGCTGGCTGCGCAGTGCGGTGACGATGTGCCCTTACAGGCGGAGCGCGGCTACCACCTGATGTTTCCGGGCAGCAGTGCCTTGATTTCGCGTCCCGTAGGTTGGGCCGAGCGCGGCTTCTATATGACGCCGATGGCGCAGGGGGTACGCGTTGCCGGTACGGTCGAAATAGCGGATCTGGCACCGCAGATGCATTCCGGACTGCTGCAGTTGCTCGACTTCGCATCCCATCGCGCCTTGCCGGGATTGGGCATCGCGCAAAACCCATGGCTGGGATTTCGCCCAACCTTGCCCGACGGTTTGCCCGTATTGGGCCGGTCTCGCAAGAGTGCACGGGTGCTGTATGCCTTTGGGCACCAGCATATCGGCCTGACTTTGGGGGGGGTGAGCGGAAGTATGGTCGCCGATTTGGTGGCGGGTCGGGATCCGATCATGGATTTGCGGGCTTTTAGCGCAAACAGGTTTTAGCATCCTATTTGCGCATCCACTTCAATGGGCAGAAGCTTGCCCTTGGCCTGGAACCCCCATGGCCTGACCTGACGAGCCTTTATGGTCCGTGGTTTGTGTGCTGGGCTGGGAAACTGAACTGCCATGCGGTTCAGTTTTATAAATTCTTTCGATCAATCCCTCTGCCATCAAGGTACGCATTAACTCTTTCACGTCACCCAAGGACGTTAGGCTGCGTATCAAGGTGCCTGTCGAGGTCTGGCCATTGATGCACCATAAGAGCGTACGCATGCGCCTAGGCATTCCTGAGTTCATATCTTTCAGTGCATCTAGTCCCTTGGGTGTTTTGGCAAATACCGACATGTTTTCTCCCAGGCAAATAGTTGGCAATTGATGTTTGAGGCTGAAAAAATTATATCTAAAATTTAAATAATTTCTGAATTTTACTTTTGCAACAAAAAATTTTCTAAAAAAATAGAACTCACGGTTTTTTTAAATTTATCTTGCGCTTATAGGCGATGCACTCGCTGTTTTAGGGCTTTGCAGCACCGCGTCAAAGTAACATCGCGAATTTTTATGATAAAAAAGATAAGTATTATTTTTTATCAAGACATAGGAGGCAGCATGTCGGTGTTCGTCAAACAATTGAGAGAAGAAATAACCCGGATCGTGAACCGCCACCTGCGGGAAAGCGTAATTCAGATCAAAAAAACCATGGCACAGCAGAGGCTCGAAAACGTCACCCTCAAAAACCGGCTCAAAGCTATTGAGCAAGAACTGAAGGCTGCAGGAAAAAATAAGGCGAGCGCCGAACCGGTGGATAGGGGTGAACCAAGGCGTCAAGTACGCTTTAGTGCGTCCGGCTTTGCCAGGTGGCGTAAAAAGGTCAATCTCAATGCCACCCAAGCTGCCGCCTTGCTCGGGGTTAGTGACCAGTCCGTGTACAAATGGGAGCAGGGAAAAACCAGGCCGCGGCCTGCGCAACTCCAAGTGTTAGCCCAAGTGCGAAAAATGGGCAAGCGGGAACTGGGTAAACGACTGGCTCCATTCGAGGAATCAAAGCCTTAAGCCCGCTTCGTGAGCGAATAGAGCCCGATAGGCAGAAAAGCGCTTGACGCGACTTGCAAGGAGCGAACAAGCGCCTATCCAAGGCCTAAGGATGCGCGCTATCGCTGATCTCTATCAAAACGCCGAAGTCCTGAATCAGCCGGTCGGGTTTGCTATCGGCAATGGCCTGACCCATGTTGTAACCGTAGGGAACAGCCCATACTGCGACACCGGCGTTGCGGGCCGTTGCAATATCAATACTTGAGTCGCCAATAAACAATGCCCTGTCGGGATGAATGCCAAACATTTCCAGGCAGGCCAATACCCCGTGTGGATGGGGTTTTTTAGTCGCTAGCGTATCCCCGCTTATCACCTGGTCGAACAGGCCTGTCAAATCGTGCGCATCGAGCACGGTTTGTGTATAAGCCCCTTCCTTGTTGGTGACCACCGCCAGGCGCAGGCCGTGCGCCTTGAGATGGACTAAGGCTTGCTTGACCTTGGGATAGCAGTGGCTGCGTGTACCGCAGCGGGCGCGGTAATGGGTCTTGAAAATTGCTGCGATGGCAGGTAGTTCCGTCGAGTGCCGCACCGTCTCTACGCTGTGGTTTTGCACAGAGGCAAGGGCTTGAATGAGCAACTCCAAAGTACCGTGGCCAATCCAGTCATTGACTTGCCCTTGCGATACGCTGGCAAAACCGAAGTGACGCAAGGTGTCATTGACAGCATCGCAAATTTCCGGTGCAGTCTCGACCAAGGTGCCATCTAGGTCGAACAGGATTAGGTCATAGCGGTTCATGCTGCGCGCTTCTTGCGTTCCATCATGCGCCAAATGAAGGGGGTGAATATGAGCTGCATGGCCAACTCCATTTTGCCGCCGGGCACCACTATGGTGTTGGCGCGGCTCATGTAACTGCCATCAATCATGCTGCGCAGGTATTGGAAATCGATGCCTTTGGGCTTGGCGAAGCGGATAACCACCATGCTTTCGTCTGGCGAGGGAATGTCGCGGCTGATAAACGGGTTGCTGGTGTCGACCATAGGCACCCGCTGAAAGTTGACATGGGTATGCATGAACTGCGGGCAGATGTAGTTCACATAGTCGGGCATGCGGCGCAAAATCGTGTCTGTCACCGCCTCGGTGCTGTAGCCGCGCTTGGACTTGTCACGCCAGAGCTTTTGAATCCACTCCAAATTAATCACCGGCACTACGCCGATCAACAAATCCGGGTGCTTAGCAATATTGACCTCGGGCGTGACCACCGCTCCATGCAGACCTTCATAAAAAAGTAAATCGGTTCCAGCCGGAACATCCTGCCAAGGCGTAAACGTACCTGGCTCCTGCTTAAAGGGTGCAGCTTCCTCATGGTCGTGCAAATACTTGCGCTGCTTACCGGTGCCTGATTTTGAATAGTCTGCAAACAGTGCCTCGAGTTCAGAAAACAAATTGTTCTCCGGCCCGAAGTGGCTGAAATTTTTGTTGCCCTTGACCTCGGCCTCGGCTAGGCGCAGCTTCATTTCAGTGCGGTCATAGCGGTGAAAGCTGTCGCCTTCGATGACTGCAGCGTTGACGCCTTCACGCCGGAAAATGTCTTCAAAAGTACGTGTGACCGATGTGGTGCCCGCACCACTGGAGCCGGTAATGGCGATGATGGGATGTTTTTCTGACATGGAGACTCCCTGAACTAAAAATCTTAAAACCGGAATAAGCTGCGTTCAGCGAACAAGGGGTTGTGTTCCTCGGTGTGCACCGGTTCGTGGTGGTAGCGCTCGATGCGCTCGACCTCATTGCGCGATCCGAATACCAGCCCGATGCGCTGGTGTAAAGACGTTGGTGCCACGTCTAACACCGGCTTCTCCCCGGTACTGGCGCGGCCCCCGGCTTGTTCCATGATCATGCCGACCGGGTTGGCTTCATAAAGCAGACGCAAGCGTCCGGCCTTGCTGGGGTCTTTGGTGTCGCGGGGATACATGAACACGCCGCCGCGCATCAGGATGCGGTGCGCTTCGGCCACCATGCTGGCAATCCAGCGCATATTGAAATCTTTGCCGCGCGTTCCGGTTTTGCCTGCTAGGCACTCATCGACATAGCGCTTGACAGGCGCTTCCCAGAACCGGCTGTTGGAAGCGTTGATGGCAAACTCATGCGTGTCAGGCGGAATTTGGATATTTCGGTGGGTGAGCATGAATTCACCGAGGTTAGGGTCCAGGGTAAAGCCTTGTACGCCATCGCCCAGGGTGAGCATCAGCATGGTGGTGGGCCCGTATATCGCGTATCCGGCTGCCACCTGGCGCGTGCCCGCTTGTAAAAAGTCGGCTTCTTGCACATCGCGCCCGTCTTCGGGTCCGCGCAGCACCGAGAAAATACTGCCTACCGATACATTGACGTCGATATTGCTCGATCCGTCCAGCGGGTCGAATACCAAAAGGTATTTGCCGCGCGGGTATTGCGCGGGTATTTGGTAGGGGTGCTCCATCTCCTCGGAGGCCATACCCGCCAAGTTGCCCGCCCATTCGGTGCGGCGGATAAAGGCGCGGTTGCTGAGCACGTCCAGGGTTTTTTGCGCCTCACCCTGCACATTGACCGATGCGCCATCGCCCTCTTTGTGGTCACCCAGTACCTGTCCCAATTCTCCGAATGCCACCCCACGTGCGATCGCTTTACAGGCCAGTGCGATATCCAAAATCAGGGCATTGAAGTCGCCGCTGGCGCCCGGGTATTTGCGGCGCTCCTCAATGAGAAACTGCGTCAGTGTGGAGTGTTGGGAGCGGGCGGACAAGGGCATGGCAAGGTCTCGGGGAAAAATCAGGCGGCGCGGGCTTGGGAATGCCAGATGCGCAAGTCCGCTACTGTAGTGTTGCCCAAATCTGGTACCACGCGCAGAGCGCCTTCAAAGCGATGGTGCGCGGTGAAGCCATTAGGCGTGATCACCGTGGGCAAGCCCGCAGCCAGCGCTGCTTGCAAACCATTGGCGGAGTCCTCGATGGCCAAACAATGGTCGGCGGACATACCCATGCGCTGCAAGGTTTGTAGATAGACCTGCGGATGCGGTTTCTTGCGCGGGGCCGTCGATGCATCTTCCACCACGCCAAACAAGCTGCGCCAGTGCGCGCCTATGGCTTTGCGCAGCAGGGCCGCGATATTGACCGGCGAGGTAGTGGTGGCAATGGCTAGGGCCAGGCCTTGATCGTGCGCCGATTCAATGAGGCGCAATACGCCTGGGCGCAGGCTTACCTGCCCGTCATTGACCATGCCTTCGTAGGCGGCTGTTTTGAGCTCGTGCAAGCGCGCAATCGTATCTTGCAAGGAATGGACCTCAATACCCACGATATCGCCACGCGTTTGCTTCCAATAATGGGCGATACGCTCCTTGCCACCGGAAATATCCAGCAACTCGATGTACAGCGCCTCATCCCATACCCAGTCCAGGCCTTCTTCTGCAAAAGCATGGTTAAAGGCCGCACGGTGCGCCGACTCGGTGTCGGCCAGCGTTCCGTCCACATCAAAAATCAGGGCTTGGAGCATGGTGCAGTCCTTGTATTTAGGATGGATGGAAGACTCGGCTGGCAAGAATGTCAGCCGCTTCAATGGTTGTCAAGTCATCCGCGCTCAGAATGCGATGGCGGTCGGCAAACAGGCGGCTGGCCTGGCGCAGTCGCGCCCGGTCTAGCGCATTACGCACGCTACGGGCGTTAGCAAAGTGTGGTTGCTGGATACGAAGCCCCAGGTACTTTTCAAACGCCGTTTGCGCACCTTCGCCGAAGCGGTAGTTTTGCTGCGCCAGCGTCATGCCCGCAATGTGCAGCAACTCACCCACTGCGTAGTCGGGGAAGTCTAGGTGGTGAGCGATGCGCGAGCTCATGCCGGGGTTGGATTGAAAAAACGTATCCATACGGTCTTTGTAGCCCGCAAGTATCACCACCAGATCATCGCGTTGGTTCTCCATCACCTGCAGCAGGATTTCGATCGCTTCCTGGCCATAGTCGCGCTCGTTTTCAGGGCGGTACAGGTAATAGGCCTCGTCGATGAACAAGACGCCGCCCATGGCACGCTTGAGTACCTCTTTGGTTTTGGGCGCGGTGTGGCCAATGTACTGGCCCACCAGGTCGTCGCGCGTCACCGAGACCAGATGCCCTTTACGCACAAAGCCCAGCCGGTGCAGGATCTGCGCCATGCGGCTAGCCACGGTGGTTTTGCCGGTGCCGGGGTTGCCGCTAAAGCACATATGCAGGCTGGGCGCCTGGCTAGTGAGGCCCAGATTGACGCGCAGCTTGTCAACGACCAGCAAAGCGGCAATATCCCGGATGCGCGCCTTTACAGGCACCAGGCCCACCAGATCGCGGTCCAGCTCATGCAACACCGCCTCGACCTGCGAGCCTTCCAACACCTCGGCCACCGAGCGCGCGCCGGCGGTGTTGTCGGCTTGTTCTTCCGATGCGACTGGGGCGGAACGGCTGCTGGCCGGCGCAGGTGTGCTGCCGGGAATGGAATACGACGGTGCGCTCATGGTCGGTTCGTGCCTGGATGCGGGTTCGAAAAGGCCTAGCCTTTGTAACGCTCGCCTTCGGGATGGTTGGCCGCATAGCCGCGCGTGCTGTAGCGCAGCGAACGGCCATTGACCTCCTGGCGTTCCAGCATAAAGCCCGGCTCGTTTTTCGGGCGGTTCACAATAAAACTCATCGCGATGGTTTCCACGCCACGGGTGGAGTCAAACGCCATCATGCGGATGTAGTGGTTGGGGAAGGCGGCGCGGCAGGCCTTGAGTTCCTGCATGACACCGGCGGCGTCGTGGAGGTCGAACATGGGGTTGCCGAACATATCCCAATAGGTGTTGCGCGGGTGCGGGTCGTCGGTGTACTCAACGCTCCAGGCGTAGGCTTTGCGCAGTCCGTACTCGATTTGCAGCGTGATCTCGGCATCCGTCAGGTCGGGCAGAAAACTGAATTGGCCTTGCGTCAAACGGCCGGTCGGGTTGGTCATCATGGTGTGTTTCTCCTTGCAGCGTTTGGGTTTAGGCGGTGGCAGGCGTAGCGGTGTAGTCGCTCGAGTCGGTGCTTTGGTAATTAAAGCTGATCTCGCCCCAGGTATCCAAAGCCGCTTTGAGCGGTGTGCAGCTTTGCGCTGCTTGCTTGAGGATAGTCGGGCCTTCCTCCAGAATATTGCGCCCTTCGTTGCGTGCTTTCACGATGGATTCGAGGGCCACGCGGTTGGCCACTGCACCGGCTTGAATACCCATAGGGTGGCCGATGGTGCCGCCGCCAAATTGCAGCACCACATCGTCGCCAAACAGATCGATCAGTTGGTGCATTTGCCCGGCGTGGATGCCGCCTGAGGCTACGGGCATCACTTTTTTCAGATCGGCCCAGTCCTGGTCAAAGAATAGGCCGCGTGGCAGGTCAGTCTTGGTATAGCTGTCGCGGCAGACGTTGTAATAGCCCTGTACGGTGAGCGGGTCGCCCTCGAGCTTGCCCACGGCGGTGCCGGTGTGCAAATGGTCGCAACCGGCCAGACGCAGCCACTTGGCGATGACGCGGAAACTTACGCCGTGGTTTTTTTGGCGGGTGTAAGTGCCATGGCCTGCGCGGTGCATGTGCATGATCATGTCGTTCTTGCGGCACCAGTTGGCCATGGACTGGATGGCGGTATAGCCAATCACCAGGTCCACCATGATGATGACCGAGCCCAGGTCTTTGGCAAACTCGGCGCGCTCGTACATGTCTTCCATGGTGGCGCCGGTCACGTTCAGGTAGCTGCCCTTGACTTCGCCAGTGACGGCGCTGGCTTTGTTCACCGCGTCCATCACAAACAAAAAGCGGTCACGCCAGTGCATAAAGGGCTGGCTGTTGATGTTTTCGTCGTCCTTCATAAAGTCCAGGCCGCCTTTGAGGCCTTCATAGACTACGCGTCCGTAGTTGCGGCCCGACAAGCCCAGCTTGGGCTTGGTGGTGGCGCCCAGCAGGGGACGGCCAAACTTGTCCAGACGCTCTCGCTCCACGATCAATCCCGTGGGCGGGCCTTTGAAGGTTTTCACATAGGCCACCGGGATGCGGATGTCTTCCAGGCGCGCCGCTTTGAGTGGCTTGAAAGAAAACACATTGCCGATCAGGCTGGCCGTCATATTGGCGATGGAGCCTTCTTCAAACAAGATCAGGTCATAGGCCACATAGGCGAAATACTGGCCCGGGTTGTTGGGCACGGGTATGACTTTGTAGGCCTTGGCGCGGTAGCTGTCGCAGGCGGTCAGGCGGTCAGTCCAAACCACTGTCCAAGTGGCAGTCGAGGACTCGCCGGCCACGGCCGCAGCAGCTTCTTCTGGGTCTACGCCGTCTTGCGGGGTGATGCGGAACAGGCACAGGGTATCGGTGTCTTTGGGTACGTAATCGGGCATCCAATAGCCCATTTGCTTGTACTTCAACACGCCGGCGCTGTAGCGCTTTTTGGCGTCGGTAATTTGGCTGTCGGTATCGCTCATCAATGTCTCCTGGGTGAGGGTTTCGGTGGATCTTGGAAGGAATGAAAAAGCCAATTTCAATAAAGTAAATTCGTATCTTTTTGGACGCTAGTTAAGTTATTTATAAATTAACCATTAAATTTTTAGATATTATTTTTTCAGAACTCGTTAGCTTGCGTATCCGCTATTCATCTGACGAGGCTCACTGCTTTTTCCGCTATGGGCCAGGTGCGATCGAGCCGCAGACGCGGAATTCAGCGCCGGCAGATATAGGCGAGTTTTGAGGCACGATCCTCTTTTTGTAGGTAGCGAAAAACGCCCCCATCCGCGGTACTGGACCCACTCTTTTTAAGCTTGCAATGGCCCGATCTGCGCGTTGAACCCGGCGGCGCACACGCCACCGGGTTAAATGCATCGCTTTAGCGGGTTGTCAGTGCTGGACTGGAGCGCGGCGTATTGCTCTGCGCTTCCTGAGGCTTGGGCATGGCGCACAGGCCCGAAGGCGCCTCATGCGTACGCCAGTAGTGGCCGGCAGCCGCCGCGCCGCTGCCGGGCTGCACTTTGACGCCGCAATCGAGCATGGCCATTTCTGCACCATTAATAGCGGCCATCAAATGGATTTCGTTCATATCGCCCAAATGGCCGATACGGAACAACTTACCGGCCACCTTGGACAGACCGCCGCCCAGCGACAGGTTGTAGCGATGGTAGGCGCGGGCTATGACTTCAGTACCCGCAATACCTTCGGGCAGCATTACCGCCGACACGGTGTCGGAGTGCCAGCGCTGCTCTTTAGCGCAGAGCTTGAGTTGCCAGCCTTGGGTCACCGCAGCGCGCACGCCTTCGGCCAGGTAACGGTGGCGCGCGATGACATTGTCCAGACCTTCTTCGCTGATCATCTTGAGCGATTCAATCAGCCCGTACATCAGCGTCAATGCCGGGGTGTAGGGGAAGTACCCGGTCGCATTGCTTTGGATCATGTCGGGCAGATCAAAGTAAGCGCGTTTTAGCTTGGACGATGGGTACATCGCCAACGCTTTCGGGCTGGCGCACAGAATGCCCAGGCCGGCAGGCAACATAAAGCCTTTTTGTGAACCGGAAACCGCCATGTCGATGCCCCAGTCATCAAAGCGGAAATCGATACAACCCAATGAGGACACGCAGTCGACGAACAGCAGGGCTGGGTGTGCAGCCTCGTCCAAGGCTTCGCGTACACCTGCAATGTCTGAACTCACGCCGGTGGCTGTTTCGTTTTGGCAAGCTAAGACGGCCTTAATCTGATGACGCGTATCGGCCTTGAGAATGTCTTCGAATTGCTGCAAAGGTATGCCGGTGCCCCATTCGCAGTCCACAATCTGCACGTCCAGGCCCAGGCGCTCACACATATCAATCCACAGGTGGCTGAATTGGCCAAAGCGCGCCGCCAGTACTTTGTCGCCGGGCGACAAAGTGTTGGTCAGTGCCGCTTCCCAGCAACCGGTGCCCGAGGATGGAAATATGAAAGGTGTGCCTGACTGGGTGCGGAAAACTTCGCGCAGCCCGGCCATGATGGTCTGGGTTAATTGCGGAAAGCGCGGCGAACGGTGGTCCTCCATAGACACCATCATGGCGCGCTGAATACGGTCGGGCACATTGGTGGGACCGGGTACAAACAGAAAATTACGACCAGCCATTGCAGTATCCTTTCAGTGGGATGGGTTAAGGAGGAGGACTGTAAAAGCCCGTGATTAGAAAGTAAATTCATATATTTTTTGTTTTCAGTTAAGCTATTACTTAATGAAAAATGCAACCTTCCGCCAATTGCGCGTGTTTAGCGAGGTGGCCCGCCACCTGAGTTTTGTACGCGCCGCACAAACCCTGAACCTCACGCCCCCGGCTGTGACCATGCAGGTGCGTGAGCTGGAAAAGCACATTGGCATGCCATTGTTTGACCGCAGTGGCCGCACCGTGACGCTGACCACGGTGGGCGAATACATGCTGGTCTATGCCCGCAAAATGCTCGCTACCCTAAAAGACGCTGAAGACGCGGCTGCGCGGCTGCAAAAGCTGGAAGTGGGTTTGCTCACCATCGGCATGGTCAGTACGGCCAAGTATTTTTTGCCGCATTTGCTGGCGCGTTTTCGCCAGGAGCATCAAGGCGTGGACATCAAGCTGGTGGTGGGTAATCGGGAGCAGTTGGTGAAAATGCTTTATGCCAATGAGGTGGACATCGCCATCATGGGCCGCCCGCCTACCGAAATGGCAACGCGTGCCGAGCCCTTTGCCGCGCACCCGCATGTGTTTGTAGCCGCGGTGGATCACCCTTTGGCGCGCGGCGAAACCATTTCCCCGCGTGACTTGCAAGCCCAGCCTTTTATCCTGCGCGAACCCGGCTCGGGTACGCGCGCCGCCATGGAGCGCTTTTTAGAAAAGGCCCGTGTCGAACCACGGGTGAGCATGGAAATGGCCAGCAACGAGACCATCAAGCAGGCCGTCATGGCCGGTATGGGCCTGAGTTTTTTATCGCTGCATACCCTGGGCCTGGAGTTGGACAACCGATTGATTGCTGTGTTGGATGTTGAAGGCGCGCCGGTGGTGCGTGCCTGGAACGTGGTGCACATGCTGTCCAAATTGCTATCGCCCTCAGCCGAAGCCTTTCGCTATTTCGTACTCGAAAACGGCGAAGACTATTTGGCGCAACAGTTTGCGCGCCACATTAACCTGGGGCCGATTAATTCAGGCCTTATTGCGCCAGCGGATACGTAAATCCGCGCCGTGGGCAATGCCTGCGGCAATCAAAAAAAGGGCCATGCCCGGCCAGCCGCCAGGCGTTAGGGCGCAGCGCAGCGCCAGCATCAGAAAGACCCCAGAAAGAATCGTCAGCACGCAGTCGGCTAAAGCCAATCCGCGCCCGGTCCATGTGTGAAAAGCCCAGAGCAGCAGGGTTTCCAGGGTAATGAAGCCGATGGCGATATCCACCACCAGCGGGCCCTGGTACAGCTGCTCCAGGTTCACACTTTGGCCAATCCGAGCAAATGCGCCATGTCCTTGAAAAAGATACGTACATGGGCCATCGGTTTTTTGCGCACCAACTGCTTGTTCATGTACGACTCAAAAGTGAGTTGCTGCACATCGCGGTCTTCGCAAATTTTGACGAAGCGCTCGCGCCGCTTTTCGCTGCTGTACCAAAACCATTGCATGATGCCTAGCACGGTAAACACCGTGCGGTGCGCGCGCATAAATTCTTTGCGCGCGTATAGAAGGCTCTTCACCTCGCCGGTATGCAGCAATTTTTCCACGGCATGGGCGGCTAGTTCGCCGCCGTACATCGCGTAATAAATGCCTTCGCCGGAAGCGGGCGCTACGACGCCTGCCGCATCACCGGCCAGCACCACATCACGACCGTTGTCCCAGCGTTTCAATGGCTTCATCGGCAGCGGCGCACCTTCGCGGCGCAACACTTCGGCCTGGCCCAAGCCTGAACTATGGCGCAACAAACCTACCGCATGGCGCAAAGAAAACCCCTTGTCTGCACTGCCGGTGCCAATGCTCAAGGTGTCGCCGTGCGGGAACACCCAACCGTAAAAATCCGGTGAGAGTTGACCTTGGTAATACACATCGCAGCGCGTGCCGTCGTAGCCTGCGGGCTTGATCGCCGGGGCTTTGACGATCTCGTGGTATGCGAACACATATTGCGTGTTTTTTGCGCCGTCTAC